>ENA-OUVC01000469-OUVC01000469.1-marine-metagenome-genome-assembly--contig:-NODE-469-length-26742-cov-3.854828_pt1 | contig 26742 bp, 15 predicted proteins | sample MGYA00248622_ERZ508571 | MGnify/ENA primary metagenome ERZ508571 (study PRJEB26236, sample SAMN06267175) | marine metagenome | isolation source: Columbia River Estuary | place: USA:Columbia River Estuary... | reverse complement strand
ACTTATTATTACTGGGTATTTTCTTTTAGCACCAATTGTGCTACTACACCTACTTACAATACTACAAGTGCTTTAAACAATAGTGCAGTTGCGCCAACCCCATGTTCCACGCCAACTGCACAACCAACGACTTTGGTATTAACAGCAACAAGCGGAAGTACTGTTAGTGGTTCTTTTACTGCAGCATCCCCTGCTGCATCGGCTTATTTAGTGGTGCGTTCAACATCAAATACAGAAGTATCGCCTGTAAATGGTACAACCTATACGGTAGGCTCAACAACATTTGGTGCTGGAACTTATGTAGAAGTTGCAGGTACTAGTTTAACGTTTAGTTCAACAGGTTTAGTTGGAGGTACACCGTACTACTATTTTGTGTACAGTTACGCCACAGGTTGTACTGGAGAGCCGTATTATGTAAGTGCTACTTCTACACCTGCAATAGCTGCATTAACCAATAGTGTTACAACGATGAGTTGTCCGGCACCCGGTACTTATACTGTAGGACCAACAGGTACTTATAGTAGTATTACACAAGTAATAAATACTTTAGCTGGGTGTTCAGTGAGTGGAGCAGTACTATTTGAACTACAAGCTGCATACAACTCTAATGTAGAAACTTTCCCAATTACTTTTCCTGTAATAGCAGGTAGCAGTGGTACCAATACCGTTACTTTTAGACCAGAAACCGGAGCAACTGATTTAAGTATCACTTCGAGTAATGCAACGGGTACTTTAAATTTTAATGCTGGTAGCAATATTGTTTTTGATGGAAGACCTGGTGGAACAGGAACTACCAAAGAACTTACCATTGAAAATACCAATGTCGGAACTTCATACGCAGTTCAATTTATTAATGATGCTAGTTCTAATACTATTAAATATTGTAAAGTAAGAAGTGCCAACACAAGTACCACAAGTGGAACAATTGTATTTAGTACAACTACAGCAACCACAGGTAACGATAATAATACCATTGACAATAACGCTATTTATGATGCTACTACCGGTACACCAACAAATGGTGTTTTTGCGTTAGGAAGTACTATAAGTCCTGCAGATAATAGCGGGAATACAATAAGTAATAACAATATTTATAATTTTTATAATTCGACAAACACAAATGGAGGGACAGGTATAAATGTTACTTCAGGTAATACAACTTGGTCAATAACTGGGAATAGTATTTATCAAACTGCAACCAGAACAATATTTGGTGCTGCAGCTGTTGTTAATGGTATAAGTGTAAATGATGTTCTTGGAAATGGGTTTGCAATAAATAGCAACTTTGTTGGGGGAACCGATGCACAATGTTCAGGTACAGCATATACAATTAATTCTACTGCAACGGTTACATTTTCGGGAATAATTTTAAGTGCAGGTATTGTATCATCTTCAACAGTTCAAAGTAATACCATTCAAAATATTTCTATTAGTACAGCAACAGGTTCAGCTGCAAATGGCGGGATAAGAATGTTTAATGGAGCAGGAACAATTAATAATAATACAATTGGAAGTCAAAGTACAACAGGTAGTATTACTTTTTCCTCTAGTGGTTCGGCAGGGTTCCGTGGAATACAAGTTGGAACAGGAGCTACTGGACAAGGTTTAATTTCTATAACCAACAACACTATTGGTGGTATAACTGCATCAGCAACAGGTTCGGGAAAAGTAAATTTAGTTGGAATCAATTTTCAATCAACTACAATTATACCCTCAACGCAATATACCGTTACAGGAAATACCATTGGAAGTAATACAACAGCAAATAGTTTGCAAAATTCAACTAATGATTACACTTATGGAATTAATGCTTTAGCAGCCCAAACTACAAGTACTAACTCAATTTCAAATAATACTATTGCAAATATTATCTCTACCAATACATCAACAGGTAATATCATTATAGGTATAAACACACCAGGTAGTACAGGAGGTATTTTCAGTACCATGAACAATACAATATTCAATTTGAGTACGGCGACAACTGCAACTGGTGTCAGCAGTGCTGCTTCTATAATTGGTATAAATGCAACTGCAGCAACTAATGCAGGGCAAACAGTATCTGGAAACACTATTTATAATTTAAGTAATACCCAGACAGGGGCATCAATTTCAGGTATAGTTGGTATTTATTACAGTGGACCTACAACTGGTACCAATGTGGTAGCAAAAAACTTTGTGCATAGTATCTCTCTTTCCAGCTCTTTAGTAACTTCGATAATAACTGGTATTTACTCCGCTGCTGGCTTAACAACCTATCAAAACAACATGATACGGCTAGGTAACAATACAACTGCAGTAGGTTATATTATCAGAGGTATCAATGATGTGGCGGGTACTGCTGGTTATGCGTATTATTTCAACAGCGTGTACATTGGAGGTACAGGAGTAGCCACGGGTGGTTCTAATACATTTGCATTTACCACTACACCAACTACAGCCAGAACTATCAAGAATAATATTTTCTTTAATGCAAGGTCTAATGCTGCTGGTACAGCAAAACATTATGCGATATCTGTGACTAGTGGAACTGGTTTAACCAGCAACAATAATGATTTTTATGTTAATGGAACCGGAGGCGTTTTGGGTTCTTTCGCTGCAGCTGATGTTACAAACCTTGTAGCTTGGAGAACAGCATCAGTACAGGATACAAACAGTAAAAGTTGGGATCCTCAATTTATAACGCCGGAGGGTTCATCTACTACAGTTAATTTACACATCAATGCCTCTAACCCAACACCAATAGAAGGAACTGGTATAGCTATTAGTGGAATATTAGATGATATAGATGGTGATGTAAGAGCCAACTTTACCGAAACAGATATGGGTGCCGATGCAGGTAACTTTACAGCTCCTGTTGCTAATGATATTGCAGCTGTATCATTTATTAGCCCATTAAATGGAGGAACACAAGTTCAAAATATTGCTTTTACACCACAAGCTTCATTTATTAATAATGGTACATCCACACAAACATCGGTTACGGTGCGTTATAAAATAATTGATAGCGGGAGTAACGAGGTTTATAACCAAACAGCGACAATAAGTTCATTGGCCGCTGATATTTCATCAACTGTTTCGTTCCCATCTGCAACAATTACTAGCACAGGTCTATATACTATTCAAGCTATTGCAGAATTAGCAGGCGACCAAACTAATTCTAACGACCAAATAAATGGAAGTATAACACTTGATTCACAATTGGCAGGAGATTATTTAGTGGGTTCTGCGCAGTCGGCTCCTTATAATACCATTACCAATGCAATAGCAAAATTGAATGCAGTAGGGGTTTCTGCTGCAGTACGATTCCTATTAACGGATGCAACTTATCCTTCAGAAACTTTCCCATTAACCATCAATGCCATAAGTGGCGCAAGTGGTACCAATACGTTTACACTAAAGCCAAATACAAGTGTAACGGCTGCTATTAGTGGTTCAGCAACTTCCGCATTAATAAAAATAGCTTCAAAATACGTAACAATTGATGGGTCAAATTCAGTTAATGGTACTTCTAGAGATTTGACAATTACAAATACGAGTACAACTACTCCAATTGTTATACTCATTGGTAATTCGGGGACTTCTACAGCAACCGCATTAACTGATGTTACACTTAAAAACACAATTTTAATTAATGGTATAAACACGGGTTATTCAGTAATTATTGCTAATAACTTAGCTGCTGCGGGTTATTTTAACAACATTACCATTCAAAACAATAGTGTTCAAAAAGCGTATATGGGTATTTATGCTTTGGCTACTACAGCTACAGGAAATGGTAGCGGTTTATTGATTACGGGTAACGATCTAAATACCTCAGGAGCCAATGCAATAAGTTACACCGGAATTTATGTTCAAGGAGTTGATGGTGCCACGGTTTCTAATAATAATATTGGTAATATTATTACTTCTTCAACTATAAGTCCAACTGGTATTTGGTTTGCAACCGCTACAAATGGTGGTAGTATTTCTGGAAATACAATTTCTACATTGTCCTACACGGGAACATCAGCATATGCTCCCTCAGGAATCGTTATATCATCAGGGACAACTACTACTGCTATTTCTGTTAGTAACAATACAATATCTGGCTTAACTAGTTCTGGAACTGGCATGACTAGTGGAATTTACAGTAATAGTGTTAACCATACTATTTTTAATAATAAAATATCAAACATAAAAAATACTAATTCTGGAGGATACTTAGCAAATGGTATTTTTCTTGGATCTACATCAACAACTGCTAATATAACTTTGTATAATAATTTTATATTTGATATTGCAGGGTATGGATATACAACTACAGTCACAGATAATGGTTACGGTATAGTATTATATTCAGGTGGAGGATACAATTTGTATAATAATACTATTAATATGAATACGAATCAAACAACAGGATATTCATCAGCTATTTACATATATAGTTCTTTGGTAACTGCTGGTTCAGTTAATATCAGAAATAATATATTTGCCAATACCCAAACAGGAGGTGCCACTGCAGCTAATCGTTATGCAATATATAGTGCTGCTGCGAATACAATATTTGGAACAATCAACCATAATAATTATTATTCAGCAGCAACAAACTTGGGTTACCTTGGAAGTGCTAGAACAAACTTAGCAGGTATTGTTACAGGTTTTGGTGGAAATGCTAATTCTATCAGTGCAATACCTACCTTCACCTCTGCGACTGATTTACATTTAACAGCTGTAGCTTCCGCTTCAGGTAATGCGGCTCTAAAAGCAGGAACATATATCTCTTCCGTTTTAACAGATTATGATGGAGATACTAGAAATACGGTAACCCCAGCAATAGGCGCAGATGAAATTTTTATCAACGGATTTTGGTCCGGGGCAACATCAACCGTTTGGGACGCATCAGTAACAGGAAACTGGGATGACGGAACGCTACCGGCAAGTGGTGCAGATATTGTAGTGCCAGCAGGAGTATCTAACAGCCCTGTATTAACAAGTGTTTCTCCAACTATAGGTAAACTTGATTTAGGTACTGGAAAAACACTAACGCTTGGGGCTAACACACTTACAATAAATGGTGCAGTTTCAGGCTCAGGAACAATTACTGGTAGTTCAACCTCAAACTTAACAATCGGAGGTACTGCTGGAACTTTAAACTTTACAACCGGCAGCCGTTCATTAAATAATCTAAGTCTTGGCGCAAGTGGCGTTGCTACATTAGGCACTGGATTAGATATATATGGTGTGCTTGGCTTTACAACTGGTGGTAGTTTAAATATGAATGATAAATCAGTTACTTTGAAATCATCAGCTTCAGCTACTGCAAGAGTTAGCGATTTAACTGGAAGTACTTTAACAGGTGCTACCAACGTAACTGTAGAACGTTTCATCCCAGGAAAACGTGCTTGGAGAGCTTTAACTGCTCCAGTTATTGGAAGTACTAACAATAGTATTTTCTACAATTGGCAAAATAATGGTACCGTTACAGCTGGAGTTGGAGTTGAACTTTGGAGCTCAATTGGTGGCAACGGTATGGGAACGGGTCCAAGTAATTCCATTTTAAAATACAATAATTCAGGAACTACAGGAGCATGGGACGCTATTACCAACACGAATTCAAACTATTTATTTGATGCTAATATCAATAATGCATTCATGGTTTTTGTAACTGGCCCTTATGCAACTACAAGTACAAATCTTTCAAGTGGTTTTGCTAACACAACATTAAAAGCTAAAGGACAATTAATTACTGGTACCAAAACGTACTTAAATTTACCTAGTGGTGTTCATACATTAATAGGTAACCCCTATGCGAGTCCTCTAAGTCCTTCTTCATTATTAAATGATAATTCATCTAGTTTTGGAAACAATCTATGGGTTTGGGATGCTAGTGCGGCAGGTAATTATTCTGCAGGTGCTTATAATATTTATGAAAAGTTAGCCAATACCTATACCAATATTACTAATTCAGATCCATTTGGAACTTCTCCAGACATTCAAAGTGGTCAAGCATTTTTTGTTAAAGCTTCTTCAGGAACAGCAACATTTACAATTTCTGAATCTAACAAAGGTTCCGCTATCAGTAATTCCTTTTTAAGAACTGCTGCGCCTGAGTTATTCCGAGTAGGATTGTACAAACAAGAAAACAATCAATGGTCCGGTCGCGATGGAGCGATTACAGTAATTTTTTCAGAGGCGAATGCCAATCAAGATCCTAACAAAATGGCCAATGGAACAGAGAACATCGCGTTTACTAAAAACGGTGCTTTATATGCAAGTAATTACCACTTACCTTTAGTTTCAAGTGATGTATTAAATATTCGTGTATGGAAAACAACTGCTGGTGCAAATTATAAATTAAAAATTAATACCGAGCAATTTACAGCTACCAATTTAGACGCTACATTGGAAGATTTGTTTACCAATTCTAGAACGCCACTTGCCCTTGACGGTACTGCGGTTGAATATCCATTTACAGTTACAACCGATGCGTTAAGTACTGGTGATCGTTTCAGAATTGTATTCCAAACATCAGCCTTAGGAACAACTATTCCAACAGCAACTGGTTTCAGTATTGTTCCTAACCCTGTAACTGGCGATTCGTTCCAAGTGAATTTAGGAACCTTAGCAACTGGATCTTACTCCTACTCTATTTGTAACGCAATAGGTCAGGAAGTAGAAAAAGGAAGTATCAATACTACTACCCAAAATACCAATTACACTGTGAAATTTAGAGAAACAGCTGCAACAGGTATTTACATTATGAAAATTAAAGGAAGTGATAACTCGGTGTTTACCGCTAAACTAATTAAAAAATAAGAAACATGAAGACATCTATAAAATCAATCGTATTAACGTTTTTGTTATTTAGCAGTTCCTTAATTTTTGCGGAAGATCCTAACCCACTAGACCCGGGAACGGATCCAGGTATAGCACCTATAAACGATTACATTATCCCAATGATCGTTTTGGGAATTGTATTGAGTTTCTTCCTACTTAAAAAGAAAAAGACAGCTTAATCAATATATTTTAAATTAAAAAACCATGCGTATTGCGTGGTTTTTTTTGTTTCACAAAGATACTCAAAGGTTATTTGGTTATTCGGTTATTCGGTTAATCGGTTATTTGTTGATTCGGTTATTCGGCTATTTAAAAATCGGTTAATCGGTTATTTGTTGATTCGGTTAATCGGTTAAACGGTTATTCGTTAATCTGTGTTAATCCGTGCAATCTGTGTCAAACAACCAACAACTAACAAACATCAACTTTCTTAACCGCAAAGAGCGCAAAGTTTTACGCAAAGTTCGCAAAGAATTACGAACTATAAGTTTTGAAATTGATATTGTTATTGTTATTGATATTGATATTGTTATTGATATTGAAATTGATATTGATATTGTTATTGATATTGAATTTGTTATTGATATTGAAATTGTTATTGTTATTGTTATTGATATTGAATTTGCGTTATTTCAGTTTTGTCAATCTGAATTTATTTCAGATTCTGTTTTAATTGAGATACTGAAACAAGTTCAGCATGACAATGTCACGAGGGGATTAATTGGTGTGAAGAGAAGCAATCTTTTTCATACTACGAAATAGTTTAATTGATATTGATATTGTTATTGATATTGTTATTGATATTGAAATTGAAATGATATTGAATTTGCGTTATTTACATCCGTTTCATCGGTGGTATTTTTGGCTATAAAAAAACCACGCTCCAAGCGTGGTTTTTTATAATAAATTAAAAATTGGTAATCTTAGTTATCTCTAATTACGTGAGCAACACCTGTAATTGAGTGTGAACCTGTTGTATTAGTATAGGTACCATTAAAAGTAATGTCGATATATTGGCCAATTGCTCCTACAGTACTTAAATTAAAAGAAATGGTATTAACAGTTTGTACATTTATTTGCCCAATATCTGCGGCTTCTGAAATTGAGAACATTGAAGTAGTATAAATACCAGGAATAGCAGTATTTCCGGATAAATAAAATCCATTACTTATATTTGGTGTTACAATATTATAAGCAGAAATATAAATTCCTGAAGAATTAGTTCCTGAGGTTGTTCCTCTTCCAGATGCAGTAATATTAGCAACAATGTATCTCACAGGATTTTGATCAATTTGATAAGAAATAAACTCCGAAATGGTATTACAAGCAGTAATATTACCCACATTAGTTATAGGACTTGTAAATGTGAAATTAATAGAATTGGTAGTTTGTAAGTTCTGATAATCGAAACCTTGTAAACTAAATCCAGTATTAGTTGCACTACAAACTAACATAGTAAAACTAAAAGCACCATTGGTAACTGTAGTAAGCAAGTTTTGATTGCCATAACGCATCAAAACATACCCATTTGTAGCATTAGTTCCATCACATTTCAATAGGTTTCCTTGAACTAAGGTAGTTTGAATGGATGAATTCGAAATTACTAAATTTGGTAAAATTGTATCTGCCGAGAATGGTCCAATGGTTGTAGTACTTACCGTATTTCCACAAGAATCATAAACAACCATGGTTAAGGTTTCATTTTTAGGTACTAGTCCACTAACTTGCCCTTGACTGTTTGTAATTCCACTTACTGTAAAAGAATTAGTAGCTCTTTTGATACCAACTCTCACATTTGCCAAAGGCGTACCATTTGAATTCACAACGGTAACCGATAATCTCACTGTTGGAAATTGAGCATCGCAGTTCCACCATGAAAAGTGAGAAACGGTTCCCACATATTTAGTTCCTTGCTTGGTTGCAGAACCTTCTTCTTTCCAATATCCTGCTGTTTCATCAAAATGCCAAAGTGGAATTGTAGTTGGTGAAGCCGCTAATTGTGAAGACGAAATAGGCATTTCAATTTGAGCCGTATTAGAAAGTTGCAATTTTTGTGAAGCAGCACCTCTCAACTCAATATTCATCATACCATAAGATTCTAATACTCGCTCCTCCCCGTTTGAGTTTTGAGCCAATAACATACCCGGCATTTTATCAACAGTTGTTGCATCAGAAGGATCTAAATGTTTCATGATTACACTTACCACACCTGAATAGGCTTGACCAGTTTCTGTTTTGAAGTTGCCATCGAAAGTCACTTTTGCACCATTTGCTAAAGATATACTTCCCGTAGCACCTGAATTTACAGTACCTACAATAGTTCCTGATAAAAGAGTTATTTTAACATTATTCATGCCGCTTGTAGGAACTAAAGAACGAGATCCGTCTAAATATCCTGCTTTTTTTGCGGTTACAAATGCAAATTTTTCGCGGACTGTAGCATTATTAATTATGAAAACACCATTTACGTCAGTGGTTGCCGTTTTATTGGCAACAGTTATGGCAACATTGGCAACAGGATTGTTGTTTTCATCAATAATTTGCCCAGTAAAGTTTTTCGATACTTCGCTACCAAAATTTAAAGAAGTAGCAGAAGAATTTTCATCAATTCCTGAATCATTACTACAATTGTTGAATAAAAAAGGAAATAATAAAACCAAAATTAAGAGTTTTTTTGAAGTCATAATTTTTTTGATTTTGAGGTTAATACCTATCAAATGTATAAATAATAAAATTAATTAGTTGCTTTTTCACTTAATATTTTACTTAATACCGCGTTTTCATCCTTTCCTAAATTAGGAAGTAGTTGTTCTAAATAGGTGCGAATATTTGGGTTTTTTAATAATAATCGTATTTTATCTTTACCAAATTTAGAAAACTGCCATCTGTAACTAGTTGTTGAATTTACTAGGTTAGAAAGTACATTCTTATCTTTATCATTAATGAAAAGTAAATTTTCTAAGGCATTTTGCCGAATCGAAGTTTCAAATTCAGGATTACAATAACTCAATAATTCATCATAAAATTTTGCTTTGTCCTCCATTTGATACTCTTTCGTTCCAAGCGCTAATGTTAACCATAATATTCTGAGATTTTTATCATTAAAACCTATCCAATCTTTTGAAATAGTAAGAACACGCTGTTGTTCTTCAGGAAATTGCGACCAATAAGTACTTAATACAATCTCTTTTGTAATGTAAGAATTATCATTTATTAGGGTTTCAAAATCCAATTTAAAATCTGGTGAAACTTTGGGAGTAGTATTGGCAATCGCTTGTCGAAGTTTAATTTCATTGGTAGCTAAAGCCGATTTTAAAAGTTGCTGCTTTTCTTCAAATGGAACTTTTTCACACTGGTATATTATTTCTTCTTTGATTGGGAAATAAACCTCGGAAACCATTATTTTTTCAAATAAATCCCGTTTTTCATTATAGGGAATTGATTTCATTGGTTTAATATCCAAAAGTGTTTTAACCGACTTATTTTTGGATACTAATTGGATGGCATAATCGTAATCAAAACCAGGATTTTCAAGCCATTTTTTTCTAAAAGCTTCACAATCGTATTTTGATATTTTCTTAATTTCGTTCAAAAAGTCGTCGGTAGTTACATTTTTAAATGAATATTTATTAAGATAGTTTTTTACCGCTTGTTGGAAAATCTTCGATCCTAATTCTTCTCTTAAAACAAATAAAACCCAAGCTCCCTTTTGATAATAAGATAACGTACTTGCCCTTTCACTTAAAATTGGAATAGAATCGGTTTTTGATGCATTTCTTAACTGCAAGGAAGTATCATAAAGTTTTTTGTAAAAATAATCATCACCAAAAACAGCTTTTTCCGCTAATAAGGCATAATAAGTTGCAAAACCCTCTTGAAGCCAATGGTGTTCCCCAGACTTTGCCGTAATTAAATCGCCAAACCATTGGTGTGCCAACTCATGCGCATTTACATTAACATAATTCTTATCGTTAATACCAATAGAATCAACAACAAAATCCCTTGAAAATACTGTTGCCGATGTGTTTTCCATTCCTGCATATAAAAAATCTCGAACAGGAACTTGCTTGTAAGCTTCCCAAGGATATTTTATGCCAATTTCCTTTTCAAAAAAATCAAATATGGTTTTAGAATAACGGTAAGTGGGTTCTAATTTTGAAAAATCTTCTTTTTCGATATAATAAAATAGGGACTTTCCGCTTTCAGACTTTTCTTGTTTTATTTCGAATTTTCCAATTGCCAACATCAAAAGATAACTGCTCATTGGCTTTTTCATTCGGTAGTTCCAAATGGTATTGTCTTGACTTATAATTTTGTTATCTAATTTTCCATTGGAGACAACCTGAAACTGATTATTGAATTTTATATCCAAATTGAAAATCAATTTTTCATTAGGATCATCAAAACTTGGAAACCAATTACTAGTATATTTTCCCTGCCCTTGCGTCCAAATTTGTAGCTGCTCCCCTTTTCCTACAAAATATAGTGCTTGTTTTGGTCGCGCCAAATAATTGAAAGTCAGTTGGTTTTTTCCTAATTTATATCCTTCAAAAAGTAAGATTTGCTTTTTATTATTGCTATATTTTACTTCGATATTGTTGACTTTCAAATTGGTAAAATCAATATTTTGAGCATCTATTTTGATAGTGTCAATTGGTTTAATCAAATCAAAAGTATAAGTAACTTCTCCATAAACCGATTTGTCTAAAGCGTTAATTTCAATTTTACCCAATACCGAAGTGAAATCAACCCATTTTGTTTGTTGGGAAAATGAAAATACGGAAACAAATAAAAGTAAGTATCTCATAACTTATTGCTCTTCATACATTTTTAATAATTGAGTAACCGTATTCCAATTTCTAATTGTTGCTGTAAGATTAAGTTTTTTCTCAATGTATTTTTGATCCAATCTCGTTTTTCCAGCTCCAATGTGGTATTTAATGAATATTCTTGTAGTATCAATTTGAACTTCATCAGGCTTGAATTGGCTCATTTTTAAATCATTAATATTCTCCGCTTTAAGTTCTTTGGAAACAAAGGCAACGTATAGCTTTTTGGTATCAACTTCTTTGTCTTTTAGAAAATTACAATTGGTAAAACAAGCTTGTAAATCGGCTTTTGAAATTACAATTATTGGTACATCATAACCAAAAACCTTATAAATTTCTTGCTTAATGATAAAAGCAATTTTAGTAGGACTTTCTTCATCAGAATCTAAAAAAACATTCCCGGATTGAATGTACGTTTGCACCTTTTGAAAACCGATTTTTTCAAGGGTACTTTTCAAAACATCCATTTTGATCATATTATGACCGGAAACATTAATTCCACGGAGCAACGCCAAATGTGTGTGCATTTAAATTTATTTAAGTGTCAAAGATATTGCCTTTGATTTATATATCACAACTTTCGTGAAATAAGTTCTGGATTGCTATTTTCAAATTTGCAAACAAAAAGCTATCTTCGCTGTAAATAGTTCTAAGGCTAAAAAAATGTCTCAATTACTTCAAACTCCCATTGAATACCTTAAAGGCGTTGGCCCCCAACGTGGAGATTTGTTGCGCAAAGAATTAGGCATTCATAAATACCTTGATTTAATTAATCTATATCCGTACCGTTACATTGATAGAACTCGTTATTACAAAATCAACGAATTAGACAATAATAGCATTGAAGTTCAATTGATTGGTAAAATAATTCATATTAAAACAGTTGAGCCAGCGAAGGGTAAAAAAAGATTAGTTGCCACTTTTATTGATGATACGGGCCAAATGGAACTAGTTTGGTTTCAGGGTCATAAATGGATTCGGGAGAGTTTGGAATTAAATGTTCCGATTGTAATTTTTGGAAAATGTACCTCATTTGGATCAGTTTATAATATGGCTCATCCTGAAATTGAACTTTTGTCGGACCACGAAAAGAGTTTGCGTTCAGCTATGCAACCCGTTTATCCATCTACCGAAACACTAACAAATAGAGGGATTACGAATAAAGTTGTGAATAAATTAATGCAGCAGTTGTTTCTAGAAACACATAATTTATTTTCAGAAACACTTCCTGATTATTTAAGATCTGAACTTAATTTAATCTCAAAAAAGGAAGCTCTTTTCAATATTCACTTTCCAAAAAGCGGAGAAACATTGGCGAAAGCCCAATTCCGATTAAAATTTGAAGAGCTATTTTATATTCAATTGCACTTAATTACTAAGAATTTAGTTCGTAAACACAAAATTAAAGGCCATGCTTTTAATAAAGTAGGGAATTTATTCAGTGATTTCTATGAAAACCACTTGCCATTTGAATTGACAAATGCGCAAAAAAGAGTGCTCAAAGAAATTAGAAATGACATGGGAAATCCTGCTCAAATGAACCGATTGTTACAAGGAGATGTGGGTTCAGGAAAGACAATTGTGGCGTTTATGAGTATGCTTTTAGCCTTGGATAATGGATTCCAAGCGTGCTTAATGGCACCAACTGAAATACTAGCCAATCAACATTTCATTGGTTTATCTGAATTGGCTAAAACAATGAATATCAATATTAAAAAGCTAACTGGTTCGTCTAAAGCTTCAGATAGAAAAATTATTCATGAAGAATTGGAGAATGGGGATTTACAAATTTTAATTGGCACCCATGCTCTTTTAGAAGAAAAGGTAAAATTTCAAAATTTAGGATTGGCGATTATAGACGAGCAACACCGATTTGGTGTAGAACAGCGATCGAAATTATGGAAGAAAAATGATATTCCCCCTCACGTATTAGTTATGACCGCCACCCCTATTCCAAGAACTTTAGCCATGAGTTTGTATGGGGATTTAGATATTTCATTGATTGACGAATTACCACCTGGAAGAAAACCGATTAAAACAGTGCATCGATACGATAATAATCGTTTGAATGTCATGGCCTTTGTTACGGAGCAAATTGAGTTAGGACGACAAATATATGTGGTTTATCCTTTAATACAAGAATCTGAAAAGATGGATTTTAAAGATTTAATGGACGGTTACGACACGATTTCTAGAGAATTTCCATTACCTAAATATGCCGTTTCTATCCTTCATGGGAAAATGAAAGCTGCCGAAAAAGACTTCGAAATGCAACGATTTTCAGAAGGAAAAACCAATATTATGGTAGCTACAACTGTAATTGAAGTGGGAGTTAATATTCCTAATGCAAGTGTTATGATTGTAGAAAGTGCGGAACGATTTGGCCTTTCACAATTGCATCAATTGCGAGGACGTGTGGGTCGAGGTGCTGATCAAAGTTATTGCGTATTGATGACTTCCAATAAGTTGTCCAACAATAGTAAAACCAGAATGGAAACAATGGTTAGAACCAATGATGGTTTTGAAATTGCCGAGGTAGATCTAAAACTTCGAGGTCCTGGAGACTTAATGGGAACACAACAAAGCGGAGTTTTAAACCTTCAAATTGCTGATTTAGTTAAAGACAGAGACATTCTAAACCTAGCTAGAAATTATGCAGTTAAAATACTTAAAGAAGACGCTCCGTTAGAAAAACCAGTAAATTCTATACTTCGGGAAGTTTTTATGGAAATATCCAAACGAAAAAATATTTGGAATTACATTAGTTAAAATATAATATTATAGTGTTTATTTACAATAAAACACTTAAATTTACTTTTCAATTAAAACGCCGGTATGGATTTATTTTTAAATAAATTATCTAGAATATTAACCAATTTAGCTTTTTTGTGTACGTTAACCTTATCGGCACAAAACGATTGCGTTGATGCAATTTTAATTTGTGGAAATGCCAATTTATCTGGTTTAACCGCAAGTGGAATTGGAGTTCAAGAAATATCACCCGGAAACGCCTGTGGTTTAGGAGAAAATAACAGTTTGTGGTTAAAAATAAAAATTAATACTGGGGGCACTTTAGGATTTACATTAACTCCTCAAAGCCCAAACTTAATAGAAGATTTAGATTTTTGGATCTTTGGACCAAATGCAACTTGTAGTAATTTAGGAACAGCTATCCGATGCTCAACTACCAACCCAATTAATGCAAATTCTACCAACAATTTAACTGGAATAAATAGTTCTGAAGTTGATGTTAGCGAAGGACCAGGTCCAGACGGAAATAGTTTTGTAAAATGGCTTGATGTTTTAGATAATGAGACCTATTATATCGCAATAGATAGACCTGTAGGCGCGAGTGCTTTTTCAATTAGTTGGTCAGGAACAGCTACCTTTTATCAAGCACCAACAACCATTTCGAAAATTGACCTTCGAAAATGCAGTTTACCCGGTTTACCTGGAAAAGCAAATTTTGATTTGACTCCAAATAGCACATTAGCAATTGGCTCACAAACTAATTTAGTTGCTAGTTATTACACCAATTATAATGACGCTGTAACTAATGCCAATGCAATTTCAACACCGAATAACTTCAGAAATACATCAAATCCTCAGCAGATTTTCATTAGATTAAATAATACTTTTACGGGTTGTTTTGCTATCACCGATTTTAAACTCTCAGTTGAACTGCCTACGGTGAGTTCATTTACCTACAATTCACCCATTTGTATAAACGATATAAACCCAATTGTAATTCCTGACGCTGGATTTGCTACTGGTGGAGTTTTTAGTTCAAGAGCTGGATTAAATATTAATTCCTCTACCGGAGAAATTGACCTTACCAATAGTTTACCTGGCACCTATCAAGTCAACTATACAATAACTGCAAATCCTGCTATATGTCAAACTGCATCCTCTTCTAATTTTTCAATTACAATTAACCCGTTACCAAGTATAACATTAAACAATTCCATTCCAACTTTATGTTTAAATGCTGTAATATCCCCTATTTCATTTAATATTGGCGGGCTTGCAACCAATGCTACCATTACTTCAGGTAGTTTACCAGCTGGATTATCAGGGAATTTTAATAATAGTGTTTTCACAATTATTGGTACGCCAACAATTACTGGAACATTTAATTTTACATTAACTACTCAAGGTGGTTGTTCACCAGCGGCAATTTACAATGGGACTTTAATTGTAAATAGTTTACCAATTGTAACTTTACCTCAAGATGGTTTTCTTTGTTTGGACGATATTGGAAATCCTTTTGGGTTTTATACCTTAAATACCAATATAAGTTCAGCAACACATTCATTTACATGGTCAAATAGTACTGGATTAATTGCCGGCCAAACAAGAAACAATTATCGAGCCACGCAACCCGGAGCTTATTCTGTTAATGTAACAAACTCCACTACTGGATGTTCAGCTATTGCAAATGCAACTATTGGAGTCCATTTGCCTCCCGGAATAGTAACAGCTATTGTATCCAATTATTTCTCGGAAATACAAACCGTTACCGTTAATGTAACTCCAATTGGAAATTACGAATACAAATTAGATAATTCTACTTACCAAGAAAGCAACGTATTTACTGATTTATCGATGGGTGTTCATGAAATTGTAGTTAGAGACAAATTTTTCTGTGGGGTTAAAAAAATTGTAGTTCAGATTATTAATTATCCAACTTATTTTACACCAAACGGGGATTCAATTCACGATACCTGGAATATTAATGAATTGAAAAATCAAGACAATTCCTACATTGACATATTTGATAGATATGGTAAATTAATTAAGCAAATCAAACCTTCAGGACTTGGATGGGATGGAAATTATAATGGAAACCCTCTACCAGCAACAGATTATTGGTTTACAGTTTATTATAATGAGCAAAATACAAATCAGCGATTTAGTTCCCATTTTTCATTGTTAAGATAGTTAATAATTGTTGTTAAAAAAGCAATAAAAATCTTTCTTACTACAATTAGCAATCCTTATATTTGCATCATTATATAGAAAAAAATGAAAATATCATACAACTGGTTAAAACAATTTATCAATATCGATTTGAAATCGGAAGATACTGCTGAAGTATTGACTGATCTGGGATTAGAAGTTGAAGGTGTAGAAAAATTTGAGAGTTTAAAAGGTGGATTAGAAGGAGTCGTAATTGGTCATGTACTTACTTGCATCCAACATTCAAATGCCGATAAATTGAAAGTTACAACTGTTGATATTGGCACTGGAACTCCTATTCAAATTGTGTGCGGCGCTTCAAATGTTGCTGTTGGCCAAAAAGTACCTGTTGCAACAATAGGAACAAAATTATACGATAAAGAAGGAGAATCATTTGAAATAAAAAAAGGAAAAATTAGAGGGGAAGAAAGCCACGGAATGATATGCGCCGAAGATGAATTAGGACTTGGTGATAGTCACGAAGGAATTATGATTCTAGATTCTAGTTTGGTTCCTGGAACTCCAGCTGCGAAGGTTTTTAAAATTGAAACCGACGAAGTTTTTGAAATTGGATTAACTCCAAATCGTGCTGATGCAATGAGTCATTGGGGTGTTGCTAGAGATTTACGTGCAGGTTTAATTCAAAGAGACGGTAAGCAATACGAATTAATTACACCTTCTGTAAATAAATTTAAAGTTGATAAAAGGACATTCAAAATTGATGTTAAAGTAAATAATCCTAAATTAACTCCTAGATATTGTGGAATAACCATTTCAGGAATAACGGTTAAGTCTTCACCTGAATGGCTAAAAAACAAATTAAAAGCTATTGGATTAACTCCAAAAAACAATATTGTTGACGTTACTAATTATGTTTTACATGAATTAGGACAACCGCTTCACGCGTTTGATACTTCAAAAATAAATGGAAATATTATTGTTGATACTGTTAAATCAGGAACAAAATTTACCACATTAGATGGAGTTGAAAGAAGTTTGAATGAAGAAGACATCATGATTTGCGACAACCAAGGGCCACTTTGTATTGCTGGGGTTTTTGGTGGAATGGATTCTGGTGTATCTGAAAACACTAATTCTATATTTTTAGAAAGTGCCTATTTTAATCCAGTTTCTGTTCGAAAAACAGCAAAAAGACATGGTTTAAGTACCGACGCCTCTTTTCGATTTGAAAGAGGAATTGATCCAGCCATTACCGATTATGCTTTAAAAAGAGCTGCCACTTTAATTTTAGAAGTTGCAGGTGGTGAAATTACTTCCGATCTTATAGATGTAAATAATACTAAAGATGGAGATTTTCCAGTAGTTCTAAATTTCGAAAATGTTACTAAAATAATTGGTCAAGCACTACCTAAAGAGACAATTAAAAAAATATTAGTTTCATTAGACATCAAAGTTACAAGTGTTTCCGATTCAAGTTTAGGACTTATTATTCCAGCTTATAGAGTTGATGTTCAAAGAGAAATTGATGTAATTGAAGAGCTACTTCGAGTTTACGGTTATAATAACATCAATTTTACCAATAAAGTTAATGCTACCGTTTTCAATTCTGGAAGAACAGAAGATTATAAAGTGCAAAACCTTATTGGAAATCAATTGACTTCTTTGGGATTCCATGAAATGATGGCCAATTCATTGACAACTCCCGATTATGTAAAATTATCTGAAAATTTAAAAGAAGATTTTAATGTGTTAATTCTAAACCCATTAAGTAATGATTTGTCGGCAATGAGACAATCCCTGTTATTTTCTGGCTTGGAGGCTGTTTCTTTTAATATCAATCGTAGAAATACCGATTTGAAGTTATTTGAATTTGGAAAAACCTACCATAAATTACCATCTGGATATGATGAACCAAAACATTTGTCATTATTCACCACCGGAAATAGATTGGATGAAAGTTGGACAAACACTCAAAAACCATCTGACTTTTTCCTATTTAAGGGATATGTAAATAGCATTTTGTCAAGATTAGGAATTAATAATTGCCATACAAAACCAATCTCAACAGATGTATTTGCAGAGGGAATAGCTTTTGCAAATGGGAATACTGTTTTGGTTGAATTTGGAACTGTAAAAAAATCGATTTTAAAACATTTTGATATAAAACAAGAAGTTTTTTATGCTGATTTTGATTGGAATGCAATTTTAAAATCAATTTCAAACAAAATTAAATTTGTTGAAATTCCGAAATATCCTGAAGTTCGCAGAGATTTGGCTTTGCTTTTGGATGAATCTGTTGCATTTGAAGAAATCTACAGCATCGCTAAGCAAACAGAAAAATTACTATTGAAAGAAATTACTTTATTCGACGTTTATGTAGGTAAAAATTTGCCTGAAGGTAAAAAATCATACGCAGTAAGTTTTACTATTCAGGATGAATCTAAAACACTTACGGATACTCAAATTGAAAAAATTATGAGCAAACTTCAAAATAATTTTCAAACACAATTAGGAGCGCAATTAAGATAACTAAAGTTTATACTATTTTATTTTTAATATTTAATTATATATGAAAAAAATAACCTTTTTATTAGTAGTCTTGTTTTCAATTAATTCTATCAACGCTCAAAATAGTTATGATATTAAAATTAATTTAAAACATTGCAAGGACACTATCGCCTATTTAACTTTTTATCAATTTGATAAAAACATGATTGTGGATACCTGTACCAACATTAAAAATGGTAAAATTGTATTCAATGGTAAGAAAAAATTATACAAAGGAATTTATTCACTTGTAGGCCAAGGAAAGTCAATCTATTTTGATTTTATAGTTGATGATGACAACCAAAATTTAGACATTTCTAGTGAATCTGTTTCCAATTATAAAGAGTTATTACAATGTAGTAATTCGAAAATTCAAAATGATTTCTTCAATTATATAAAATATTTTGAAGTACAAAGAGTTGAATTTGAATCTTATTTACCCAAAACGAAAGGGCTAAGTAAAAAAGATTCGACTGATTTTATGTCAAGCAAGCAAAAAATAATTAATGAAAATATTGAAAGTTACGAAAAGTCTTTCATCACTAAAAACAAAGGAAGTTTCATTAGTGATGCATTGAACTTAAAAATTGAAAAATATCTTAAAGACATCCCAAAAGCTTCAAATGGACGTCCTGACAGCATTTTAGTTTATAACTATTATAAAAAACACTATTGGGATGGTGTAGACTTTAAAGACGATGGATTAGCAAGAACGCCTTTTTTCCATGGTCGATTAACTCGTTACTTTGAATCGGTAGTTTTAAGAGATCCAGACTCTGTTTCTGTAGAAATTGACCGAATTATGAATCAAGCCGTTGAAGGTTCAATTATGTACAAATTGTTATTGGCAAACTTTGTAAATAAATATGAAACTTCAAAAGTTATGGGTTTTGATAAAGTCTTTGTAACTATTGTAGATAAATATTTTAAAACCGGAAAGGCAAAAGATATTTATAACGACAATAATATTGTAAAAAACATTATTAATCGTGCAGATATATTAAGACCACTATTACTCGAAGAAATTGCGCCAGAATTACCCATGATTCCAATAGAAAGTCATGATAAAATTGTAAAAATGGGATTTGAAAATGCAAAAACTAGCGAAGAACTGACTAAAATTTTCTATGCCAATACCACAGAAATAGAAAAAACATTTTTAAAACTTCGATCAATTAAAGCAAAATACACTCTTCTAGTGTTTTGGGATGTTGATTGTAGTCATTGTCAAGTGGAAATTCCAAAATTAATTGATTTGTACCACCAGTTATTGAAAGATAAAATGGATGTAAAAGTATTTTGTGTTTACACCCAACAAGAATTTGATAAATACAAAAAATATGTTGATGAAAAGAAATTAGATTGGATAAACGTATATGATGGAGTACATTACAATAATTTAAAAGACAAATACGACATCTACTCTACTCCTGTAATTTATATTTTGGATAAGGATAAAAAAATCAAAGCTAAAAGAATTGATGTAGATCAAATCAAAACAATCTTGAATGCCTTAGATAAAAGAAAATAAAACTTTAGGCTGTTTTTAATTTAACATATATTAAATATTATTGCTTTAGTTAAAGATTACATTTGCAAATAAACATCATATAAATGGCCCGTTTTAAAGAAAACGATTTACCAAAATCAAAGCTTACCAAATCTTCTCTAAGCAAAGCATTATTAATTTTTAAATATGCAGAGAATCATAAATGGAAATTTTATGTAGGGCTAATTTTCTTATTATTTACTGGAGGTACGGCATTAGCTTTTCCAAAATTAATGGGACTTTTAATAGATTGCGTTAAAAATAAGGACAATGCTCAAGCAAATTTAATAGCTGGTGGATTAATTGTAATTCTGTTATTTCAATCGCTTTTCTCTTTTTTTAGATTATCATTATTTGTAAATTTCACTGAAAACACATTAGCAAATTTACGTTTGGCATTGTATAGCAATTTGGTGAAATTACCTATGACCTTTTTCTCACAAAAACGAGTTGGTGAATTAAACAGCCGAATTAGCTCTGATATTACTCAAATTCAAGACACACTTACGTCAACAATAGCTGAATTTTTGAGACAATTTATTTTAATAATTGGTGGAGTTGCACTACTAGCAAGTGAGAGTTTCAAGCTCACTTTATTAATGTTGTCGGTTGTTCCATTAGTGGCTGTTGCTGCAGTGATTTTTGGACGATTTATTAGAAAATATTCAAAGAAAGTTCAAGATCAAGTTGCAGAAAGCCAGGTGATTGTTGAAGAAACAATGCAAGGAATTAGTATTGTTAAAGCTTTTGCAAATGAATGGTACGAAATTGCTCGTTATAATGGTAAGATTAAAGAAATTGTAAAGATTGCAATTAAAGGTGGGAAATACCGAGGTTACTTTGCCTCATTTATTATATTTTGTCTTTTTGGCGCAATCGTAGCAGTAGTTTGGTTTGGTGTTCGATTGAGTATTAGTGGAGAAATGAGTGTGGGACAATTAATTTCATTTGTATTGTATTCTACTTTTGTTGGAGCTTCTTTTGGTGGAATAGCCGAATTGTATGCTCAAATTCAAAAGGCAGTTGGTGCTACTGAACGCGTTTTTGAATTGTTAGAAGAAACTCCGGAAAAAATAAACTCATCTGAATCTACTGCAGAAAAAATATTAAAAGGAAATGTAAGTTTCAAAAAAGTAGCTTTTTCATATCCTTCAAGAAAAGAAATCCAGGTATTAAAAGACGTTAGTTTTAATGCCGATTTTGGACAAAAAATAGCTATTGTTGGACCTAGTGGCGCTGGAAAGTCAACAATCGCCTCTTTATTATTGCGTTTTTATGATATTGAAGGAGGTGAAATTAGCATCGACGGCAAGAATATTTACGATTACGATTTAGAAACGCTACGAGGAAATATGAGTATTGTTCCTCAAGATGTCATTTTATTTGGTGGCACCATTCGTGAAAATATAGCTTATGGAAAACCAAATGCTACAGAAGAAGAAATTACCAAAGCCGCAAAACAAGCCAACGCCTACCAATTTATAAAAGGTTTTCCTGAAAAATTTGAGACCATTGTTGGAGAACGTGGAATAAAACTTTCGGGAGGTCAACGCCAAAGAATTGCAATTGCGAGAGCTTTATTAAAAAATCCAAGTATCTTAATTTTGGATGAAGCCACTTCTTCATTGGATAGCGAAAGCGAAAAATTAGTTCAGGAAGCGCTAGAAATATTAATGCAAGGAAGAACAAGTATAATAATTGCTCACCGTTTATCAACGATTCGTTCTGCCGATCAAATCATCGTTTTGGATGAAGGTAGTATTAAAGAACAAGGAACTCATCAAGAGTTAATTGCTTTGGATAACGGTATCTACAAAAACCTAAGTAATCTTCAGTTTAATAACTTTTAGAATTAAAAAGTAACTATCTTTTCCCTTTTCTTCTATCTCTTTCAGCAGTAATCAATTTTAATTCTCTACTAGTTTGTCCTGCAACTGAGGTATTTTCTTCTGCTCTTCGAATTAAATAAGGCATCACATCACGAACAGGGCCAAAAGGTAAATACTTCGCGTTATTGTAGCCATTAGCCGATAAGTTATAACTAATATTATCGCTCATACCGTACAATTGTCCGAACCAAATTCTAGCATCTTTTTTCTCAATATTCAATTCCTGCAAATATTCCATCAACTTATAGGAGGATAATTCATTGTGGGTTCCTGCGAAAATGGCCATTCTATCGATATTTTCAACCATGAAATGAATTGCTGCGTCATAATTTAAATCGGTGGCTTCTTTAGATTCGCAAATTGGTGTTGGATACCCTTTTTCTTCAGCCCTCAAATTCTCCTTTTCCATGTAGGCACCACGAACAATTTTCATTCCAATATAAAAACCTTCTTTTTTTGCTTGTTGGAGCAAATTCTTTAAGTAATCCAATCGGTCCCAACGATACATTTGCAAAGTATTAAAAACAATCGCTTTCTCTTTGTTGTACTTTCTCATCATTTGGGCAACCAAATCATCGGCGGCGTCTTGCATCCAACTTTCCTCAGCGTCTATTAATAAAGGAACATTTTTCTGGTGAGCTTCACTACAAACTTTATCAAAGCGAGCTTCTACCCTATTCCACTCTAATTTTTCTGATTCGGTTAGTTCGATATTTGAACCCACTTTTTCATATAAATCTAATCTTCCAAATCCGGTAGGTTTAAAAACTGCAAATGGTATAGCTTCACGTTCTTTAGCAAATTCGATCGTTTTTAATGTCATTTTCAAAGCGGCATCAAATTGCTCCTCTTCTTCTTTTCCTTCAACAGAATAATCTAAAACCGATGAAACTCCTTTAGTAAAAAGTTTGTCAACAACAGATAGACAATCTACTTCATTTACACCACCACAAAAATGGTCAAATACAGTGGCACGAATTAATCCTTCAACTGGTAAATGTGCTTTTATAGCAAAATTAGTCACTGCTGTTCCTATTCTAACCAAGGGCTGATTATCAATCATTTTGAAAAGAAAATATGCGCGGTCTAATTCAGTATCGCTTTTTAATGAAAAAGCAACTTCAGTATTGTTGAAAATTTTATCCATGAGAATTTTAATAATATTGCAAATATAAGAACACATTGATGAATATTAATCAAAAATTACCTTATTTTGCAACATCAATTTACAACAAATATTAGTAAACAAATGCAAGCAATAACAGCAAATGGATATTCGGTAATTTTCAATGTTGAAGGTTATAAAGAACTGAATAAACAAATATCTGAAAACAATTATTCTACTATTTTTATAATTGTGGATTCTAATACTAATGAAGTTTGTTTGCCAAAATTACTTCCTATAATTGAAACTGAAAGTCCAATTGAAATTATTGAATTTGATGCCGGAGAAATTAATAAAACCATTGAAACTTGCATTCAAATATGGAATGTTCTAACTGAATTAAGAGCTGACAGAAAAAGTTTGATTATCAACTTAGGTGGTGGTGTAGTTACTGACCTTGGTGGTTTTGTAGCTTCAACCTTTAAACGTGGTATTGATTTTATAAATATTCCAACTACTTTATTAGCAATGGTTGATGCTTCTATTGGTGGTAAAACAGGAATTGATTTAGGTAACCTTAAAAATCAAATTGGGGTAATTAATAATCCGAATTTAGTTATTATAGATTCAGGTTTTCTTGCTACGCTGCCGCAAACAGAAATGCGTTCAGGATTAGCAGAAATATTAAAACATGGATTGATATTTGACCTTTCTTATTGGAAACAATTTTTAGATTTATCAAAATTAGATTTTGCCGATTTTGACTCTATAATTTTTGATTCTATAAAGATTAAAAATGAAATTGTGATGCAAGATCCTATGGAAAAGGGAATACGAAAAGCATTGAATTTTGGTCATACTTTAGGACATGCTATTGAAAGTTATTTTATGGATAATCCTACCAAAAAAAGTTTGCTCCATGGCGAGGCTATTGCAATCGGAATGATATTAGAAAGTTACATTTCAATGCTGAAAAATCTTATATCTAAAGAAGAATATTTAGAAATAAAATCAACTATTAAATCAATTTTTGAAGATGTAATTTTTGATAAAAGCGATATTCAATCGATACTGGATTTACTAATTCATGACAAGAAAAATGAAAATGGTAAAATTAATTTTGTACTTCTTGATGGAATTGGAAAATTTATTATTAATCAAGGTGTTGATAATGAATTAATTATATCGTCTTTTGAAGATTACAAATTATAAAAAAAAAGTTCTGCAGATTGTTATATAGAATTAATATTTTTTTACATTTGCTCCGATGAATAAAAAACAAAATAGCACTCACTTTTCATTCTCTAAAAATGAGACCTACATGGCTTTTCAAGCTTTATTGAATCGCTATTTTGGATTAGTTGGTGTTATGTATTTTGATGAATTAAGGCATTCCATTATCAACGATGATGAACTTCAAATCATTTATGCGAATATTCGAGTTTGAAAATTAGATTTTATAAAGAAATAGCACTTTTTAATTCTAATTTACTGATAAACATATGAATACAAAATATTCGGATTTAATTAATCAAAATTATTATTTTCCTCAAGAAGAATTTAATCTTACCAAAGACAACCTACAATTTCATGATATTGATTTAATGAAATTGGTTGAACAATATGGTACGCCATTAAAATTTACCTATTTACCACAAATTTCTAACAACATAAAAAGAGCTAAAACGTGGTTCAAAAATGCGATGGATAAAAGTGAGTACAAAGGTAAATATTACTTTTGCTATTGTACTAAAAGCTCTCATTTTGAATACATTATGAATGAAGCTTTTAAAAATAACATCCACATTGAAACTTCATCAGCATTTGATATTAATATTGTTGAAAATTTGTTGCAATCAGGCAAAATAAACAAAAGTACTTATGTGATTTGTAATGGTTTTAAAAGAGACCAATACATTGAAAATATTGCCCGAATCATAAACAACGGTCATAAAAATACCATTCCAATAATTGATAATTACGAAGAGTTGGATTTGCTTCAAGCAGCAATAAAGGGAAAATTCAAAATTGGAATTAGAATTGCAGCTGAAGAAGAACCAAAATTTGAGTTTTATACTTCTAGATTGGGAATTGGATACAAGAATATTGTTCCTTTTTACAAAAAGCAAATTCATGAAAACAAAAATTTGGAACTTAAAATGTTGCACTTTTTTATTAATACAGGAATCAATGACAATGCCTACTATTGGAGTGAATTAATCAAATGTATCAAAGTTTATGTGGCATTAAAAAAGGAATGCCCAAGTTTAGATAGTTTGAATGTAGGTGGTGGATTTCCAATTAAAAACTCACTAGCATTTGAATATGATTATCAATATATGATTGATGAAATTATCAACCAAGTGAAAATTGCATGTGATGAAGCGGAAGTTGATGTTCCTAATATTTTCACTGAATTTGGTTCTTTTACTGTAGGCGAAAGTGGTGGTGCAATCTATCAAGTATTGTATCAAAAACAGCAAAATGATAGAGAAAAATGGAACATGATTGACTCATCATTTATTACCACTTTACCAGATACTTGGGCTATCAACAAAAGATTTGTAATGCTCGCAATTAATCGTTGGAACGACACCTATGAAAGGGTTTTATTAGGCGGTTTAACCTGTGATGGAGACGATTATTATAATTCAGAACAACACATGAATGCCGTATATTTACCAAAATATAATAAAGAAAAACCATTGTATATTGGCTTTTTTAATACAGGTGCTTACCAAGAAAGCATTGGCGGTTATGGCGGGTTAAGTCACTGTATTTTACCACAACCCAAACACATATTAATTGATAAAGACAAAAACGGAATTTTTGCTACAGAAGTCTTTTCTGAACAACAAAATGCCGAACAAGTCTTAGAAATTTTAGGATACAACAAAAACAAAAACGAAAATAAATAAAACCCATGAATAAAGGACCAATTAGTCAGTTTGTAGAAAAACATTATTTGCATTTTAACGCTGCTGCTTTAGTAGATGCTGCAAAAGGATATGAAACCCATTTATTAGAAGGTGGTAAAATGCTCGTGAGTTTAGCGGGTGCCATGAGTACCGCCGAATTAGGTAT
>ENA-OUVC01000468-OUVC01000468.1-marine-metagenome-genome-assembly--contig:-NODE-468-length-26756-cov-5.503280_pt1 | contig 26756 bp, 24 predicted proteins | sample MGYA00248622_ERZ508571 | MGnify/ENA primary metagenome ERZ508571 (study PRJEB26236, sample SAMN06267175) | marine metagenome | isolation source: Columbia River Estuary | place: USA:Columbia River Estuary... | reverse complement strand
GACCAAGCAGCTGGTTATTTTAAGGCTGCGATGCAGGCCCGTGATAGTTTGGATTTGGTTTTGGCTGATGGTCGCGTTGTGAATTCCAAGGTTGCGGCGCGCGAGGCGTATGACAATCTGCAAATGCGGATTGCAACGCGCTAACTTATCATCGCTAAAGATTAAAATTGTTAATATTAAAAAGGCGAGCCTGTTGGGCTCGCCTTTCTCATTTTCGTAGGCTCAAGGCCGCGATGTGGCCTTGATTTTCTTAATGTAATATTTTTGACGCAAAATATTCTCTCAACTGCAATGTTATGCGCACACTGGTGTCATAGGTGGTGCCTAAATGATGCCACGTCAACGGGTGGGGACTCTTTTTGATTCGTCGCTGCTGCGTTGTAACTGCCCATAGTCGGGCAAGCCATTTTGTTGCGGAGATTAAGAATGTTTGACCCTAAATTGCGCGGGATCGTATATGCGACAGCAGCAGCAGTCCTCGTCACTGGTTGTGGCGCAGACGATATCGCGTCGCCAGGTACTGGTGGTAACATCACCATCAACAACCCAGCTCCTCCTCCTCCGCCACCACCGCCACCGCCGCCACCTGCAGCAGTTACGCCTGCTGGCGGCTGCCCAACCATAGATGATGCGCAAGGCTTGACCGATAGCGGCACGATCACTGGTCCAACCGGAACTTACCGTGTCTGCACATTGCCAGCGCGCATAAATACAACCAGCACGTTGCCAAAGATAGCAGGCGTTCTGTATCGTCTTGGTGGCCGCGTTGACGTAGGTACCGACCAAGGCCCATCATCGACCAACAACGTTGTAACGTTGAACATTGCACCAGGCGTTATCATTTTTGGTGGTACTGGCGTATCATGGTTAAACGTGAACCGCGGTAACCGCATAAACGCAGTCGGTACAGCAGCGCTCCCAATCATTTTTACAAGCCGTGACAACGTGCTCGGTCTTAACACCGACAGCTCGATCGGTCAGTGGGGCGGCGTTGTTTTGAATGGCCGTGCACCCATCACCGACTGCGCTGCATCAAATGCTACGCCAGGCACAGTCGCATGCGAGCGTCAGGTTGAAGGTGCCGTAGACCCCGCACTTTACGGTGGCGCGACCGCTAACGATAACAGTGGTCGCATGAGCTATGTGCAGATCCGTTTTTCGGGCTTCGTGCTCTCAGGCAACTCTGAACTGCAGTCTTTAACAACTGGTGGTACCGGTTCGGGAACCATCTTGAACAACATCCAGTCGTTCAACAGCTCTGACGATGGCGCCGAATTCTTCGGTGGAAACGTCAACATGAAGTATTTTGTGTCGATCGGTGCAGACGATGATAACCTCGACACCGATGTCGGCGTAAAAGCCAACTTCCAATATGTCTTGGCAGTTCAGCGTCCAAACGCGGGCGACTCGATGATTGAAGCAGACTCTGACAATGCTTTGGACGGCAACACGCCACGCCAGAATACGCGTTTGTCGAACTTCACCTTCATTCAGCGCAGCAACACAGGCAACTTGGCTGCGATGTTGCTGCGTGGAGGTACGGATTACAGCATGTTTAACGGTGTGGTAGTTAGCCCATCGACCTCATGCCTGCGTATCAGCCGTGCGCAGACCGCTTCGACGACAGTAGATGCGTCAATTGACGAAGCTGGCGCTCCAGTTTTCCGTTCTGTGGTCATGCAGTGCGGCACACCAGCGTTCGTTGGTTCGAACTCTGTAACCGAGGCGCAAGTAAGTAGCATCTTTGGTTCAGGTTCGAACGGCAATAACAGCGCGTTTACACCAACGCTGACATCATTGTTCATAAATGGTGCCAATGAAACTGCGGTAACAGCCTTCAACGCAAGCACCATCGCATCCTATTTCGATGCCACAACTTACATTGGTGCGGTGAAAGATGCCAATGACACTTGGTACGCTGGTTGGACTTGTAACAGTGCCACCGCCACGCTCGGTACCAGTGTAACTGGTCTTTGCACCTCGCTCCCTACCTATTGATAGGCAGTCATTGATTGGGGTGAGGTGCAGGCTTGACCAAGCACCTCACCCCATTTTTACATCATAAAAAGGGAATGAAAATGTTGAAGCCATTGGGGGCAACCAGCTTGTTGCTTTTAACGTCCGCACTTGTTGCGCCATCGTTGGCATTCGCGCAAAGCGCTGAGCCTGCGGTAGCCGAATCAGCAGAGCCAGCGCCAGAAGGCGCAGCTTCCGAAGCGGCGGAACAGCCGGTGGAAGAGGAAGAAGTTGATGTATCCTTTGGCGGTGAAGAAATTGTCGTCCGCGGATATTTGGATCGCAATATCTCAAAAAATGCAGCGCAAGTTGTGTCAGTTCTGTCTTCCGCAGATATTGAACGGACAGGCGAAGGCGATATCGCTGGCGCGCTCTCACGCGTAACCGGCTTAAGCGTTGTTGGCGGCGGTTTTGTTTATGTGCGTGGTTTGGGCGATCGCTACTCGTTGGCATTGCTGAACGGTTCGCCATTGCCGAGCCCTGAACCCCTGAAACGCGTTGTTCCCCTTGATCTGTTCCCAACAAGCGTCATTGCTTCTTCGCTTGTGCAGAAAACCTATTCAGCGAATTTCCCTGGCGAATTCGGCGGCGGCGTTATCAATTTGACCACTAAAGCGATTCCGCGTGAAACATTCCTGACGATGAGTGTGGATGCCAGCGGTAACAGCGAAACAACCAATAAGCTTGGCTATACATATTATGGCAGTTCGACTGATTGGAGTGGTTTTGACAATGGGAACCGTAATTTGGCGCCAGCGCTTGCAGGCTATTTTGCTAGTGGTCAGCGCATCAGCACCGGCGGTGTAGACACCAAAGCTATTGCAGGCCAGCTAGTAACAGGACGCAATTCTGTGGTGCAGCGCGACAATAACTTACCCGCAAATGGTTCGGCAAACATTACGGGTGGCACCAATTTCGAAATTGGCGACGATGCCACCATGGGTGTTTTGTTAAATGCAGGCTACAGCAATAAATGGCGCACACGCGACACGTTGCAGCAAACCGCGTCGACTCGTGATTTGGGTCAGAAAGAAGCCGATTTTCAGAAAGTTATAACGGACAACCGCATGGTTGTTAACGGCCTGCTTGGCTTTGGAATTGAGGCGGGTGAGCAAAAACTGCGTTGGACCAACATCTTCATCCGCGACACTTTGAAGCAAGCGCGGTTAGGGATTGGTACCCGTCAGGCGACATCGCCTACTGCTACATTGCTGCAACAGGATACTGCCTGGTATGAACGGCAGTTGATTAACTCGCAGCTTGTCGGCGAATTTAAGCTATCTCCTGACGTGAACTTCAGCTTCCGGGTCGGATATGCCAATTCGAAGCGCGAAGCGCCGGATGAACTGAGCTTTGAATATTATCGTAGCAATCAGGCGTCCGATCCATTTGGTGCGTTGTTCATCAACCGCTTGAACAACGGCCAGCAGGGCAGCGCTGAGGTAAGTTATTCTAACCTCAGTGAGGATCTCTGGTCCGGAAGTGCTGATTTGTCCTTCAAAATAACGCCAGATATGACCGGTACGGTTGGCTATGCCTATTCCGACACGGTACGACGGACGGAACGTCGCGATTTTCAGTTTGTGGCTCCTGGCGGCACACCAGTGACTTCGGCACTCTTTCGGCCGGACTTCTTGCTGCAGCCCGATGTCATCAATTTCTATAATATCGCGTTGATCGATACCAACGAAGCCAACCCGGTATTTGATTCCGCATTGCTTACGCACGGCGCATATGGTCAAATTCAGGCATTCATTACGCCAGAAATTAGCCTCAATTTGGGCGTGCGTTATGAAAAAGCGGATCAAACGGTCTCGCCGGTTCAGGTTTTCAAAGTTCCAACGGCGTCGTTAGCTTCAACCAGTCTCAACCAAGCCTATTGGTTGCCAGCTGCGACTTTGACTTGGGATATCAATGACCAGATGAAGTTCCGTATGAGCGGTTCAAAGACAATTGCCCGTCCGCAATTTCGTGAACTGATTTTCCAGAATTTCTATGACACCGATTCCAACCGTCTGTTCCGTGGAAACCCGTTTTTGACCGACAGCCAGTTGTACAACGCTGAAGCGCGCTATGAGTGGTATTTCGACCGGGATCAGCGTTTCACGATTGCTGGCTTCTTTAAGCGCATCGATAAACCAATTGAGTCATTCTCAAGTTTTGATGACAACTCGGTCATTACCAGCTTTGCCAATGCACCGAAGGCCAATTTGTACGGTGTGGAAATCGAAACGCAGAAGTATTTCGATCTGTCAGGCTTAGGTGAAGAGGGTTTCTTCGCCACGCGCCGTGCTGTGGCAATCGCTAACTATACCTACACCCAATCGAAATTGAGCGTGAAGGCAGGCGATAAAGTTGCAGTCTTCAACGCATCTTCAACCAGCGCGCTCGATTTCTTCACGGACGGCTCGCCATTGACGGGGCAGGCCGACCATCTAGTCAATCTGCAACTTGGTTTGGAAGATACAGAGCGCTTATCTCAGCAGACGATATTGCTTAGCTACTCCACCGATCGCGTCACAAGCCGTGGTGCTTCTGGCCAGCCCGACATTAAGGAAAAGCCAGGAATTCAGCTTGATTTCGTTGCCCGCGAGGGCTTTAAGCTTGGCGGCACAGAAGGTGAGTTGAAGTTTGAATTGCGTAACCTGACCAACACAAAATATCAGGAACTGCAAGAAAACGGTGAGAATAAAATTTTCTACAACCGTTACAAGCAGGGCATTAGCGCCTCAATCGGATTTGAAATCAATTTTTAATTGTTTTACAGCCCCCTAACTTTCGGCGGCACGTTGTTATCAACGTGCCGCCGTTGTTGTTTTTTCGCGTTTGCGGCAGACTTAATCGTCACAAAAGTGTCATTTTATCTTCACTTTTACGTCACATCGACATCATAGTCCGGCACTAACGGGCGGAGTCGCCGAGGGGGTTTTGTGGCATCATCATTGGCAGAAAGGGTTAAGGTGCAATTTCGCACGATAACGATGCTGCCTATTGGCAATATCTTTATTGCCTTGATTGTTATCCTTTTGGCTGTTCAAGTAACGCGAATTTTTTGGGTCATTGTCACACCCGTTGGGCCGCTGGCTGGGTGGCGCGCGCCATCTGTCAATCTGGTTCCACCATCGGCTCGCCAGGCGCTTTTCAGCAGTTTTGATCCTTTTTATCCCATCAATACGGCCGCTGCGACCACACAAAATGTTACATCCTTAAACCTGGTTTTGTTTGGCGTGCGTGCCAATGAAAGTTCTGGCGGCGGTTCTGCTATCATTGCAGGCGAGGACGGCATTCAAAAAAGTTTTGTAGTGGGAGAAGAAGTTGCTCCGGGCGTGACGTTGGATGCGGTCGCTTTCGACCATGTGATATTGTCGCGCGGGGGGGTGAAGGAATCGCTCTATCTGGACCAGTCGGCTCCGGCGGAAACCGTTACTCCATCTGGCGCTGCGCCGCAGGCCGCGCCCGCCGCATCCGAGACCGGAGGGTTGAATGCCCAAACGCTGCAAAAGGCCATTGGCTTTGCGCCGCGTAATGAAGGGGGCAGGGTAACCGGCCTTGTTTTGAAAGCCCAAGACGACGGCACTATGCTTAAGTTGGCTGGATTTCAAGCAGGTGATATCGTTGTCGCGGTCAATGGTCGCCCCGTTTCATCAGCAACTGACGTAATAGCCCAAATTCGTCCCGGTGCCCGTATTAGCGTCGAAGTCGAACGCGGCGGTTCTAAAGTCCCCATCGCTCTAAATCTGGAACAATAGTGATCCGTAAATTCTCCTTATGGTTGGCGTGCAGCACGCTCATTCTGACAACGCCAGTGAAGGCGCAGCATACATTGAACGTTCGCGACGCCGACATCCGCGCCTTTGTGCAGGATGCTGCGCGCGTGACGGGGCAAACTTTCATCGTTGATGGCCGCGTCAACGGTAAGGTGTCGGTTGTGACCGAAAGGCCCTTGTCGCGTTCGGAATATTTTGAAGTGTTTTTGTCCACACTGCGCGCCAATGGCCTTGTTGCCATTCCTATGCGCGGCGGAGGATATCGCATTCAGCCTTCCGATGGTGCGGCAACACAGCCAACGCGTGTCGGCAGCCGCGCCGTGTCTGCCAGCCAATTTGTAACTGAAGTGTTTCGTTTGCAGTCGATTGACGCGATATCGGCGCTGGAAACGCTTCGTCCATTAGTAAGCCGCGAAGGTTCTCTCACGGCGAACCGAAGCGCAAATAGTCTTGTGGTGGCGGACTATGCAGACAATATCCGTCGGGTTCGTGATCTGATCCGCCAGATTGACCGTGATAACGCGGCGACGCAGATTGTGACACTGGACAATGCTGGAGCGCGCGAAATTGCGACCGCATTGCAAGGCTTGGCTGGCCAAGGCGGCGGCGAAGGGGTACGACCTCCGGTATCGATCGCGGCCATCGACAGTAGCAACGCAATTGCGTTGCGGGGCGAACCCAGTTCGGTTGCGCGCTTTGCCGAAATGGCGAAGCAATTAGACGCTCGGGCCCAGTCAGACTCAGAAATCCGCGTCTACCGGCTCGAGCATGCCAACGCCGAAACTTTGCTAGAAACGGTCCAGTCTTTGATTGGTGGGCAGAGCAGAGGCACGCAGCCCAGTGACATGCCGTCCATGGCTGCGCCCGCGAACAATGGCGCAACACCGGCTGCTTCAGCTGCGCCAATAGTTGCGATATCGTCTGGCGGGGGCACGAACAGCATTGGTGGACGTGGTCCTATTGTGGTGACGCGTTATGAAGGCACAAATGCCCTCATCGTTGCGGCCAATCCGGACGTACAGCGCAGCTTGGGCGAATTAATCCGGCAATTAGATACGCGGCCTGAGCAAGTTCTGGTGGAAGCCATTGTGGTGGAAATCGGAAATGACGCCGCCAAAAAGCTGGGCGTTCAATTCCTTGTGGGGGGCAAGGACGCGCCATTTGCCGCGACAAATTACTCCAATGCCTCGCCCAATATTCTGACCATAGCAGGCGCTGTCGGGGCCGAGGAGCTGACGCGTACGACGACCACGGTGAATGGTAACACCACCACCACCGCGACCAACAGCGCCTTGGGTGACAGCCTGCAACAAGCCGCTGCGGCATCGATTTTGAATGCAACGGGCGGCTTTGGCGGCTTTGCGCTTGATATCGGAAACAATGCAGTTTTTGGCACTATCATTAACGCCATTGCAGCGGATACAGAGTCCAACCTTTTGGCGACACCGCATATTGTTACGCTGAACAACCAAAAGGCGAAATTCCTAGTGGGCCAGGAAGTGCCGGTCAGTACGGGTGAGCAATTGTCCGCAAACTTTGAAAACGCATTCCGTACTGTGCAGCGGCAGGAAGTCGGCATCAAGCTTGAGGTGACGCCGCAGGTCAACGCGCAAGGCGATGTGAAGCTGTTTCTCAAACAAGAAGTTTCGAGCGTTGCGGGCCCTGTGTCTTCGCGGTCGAACGATCTTGTCCTTAACAAACGTGAATTCGAGACCACGTTGACGGTCGGCGACGGGCAATTGTTGGCGATAGGTGGGCTTCTTAATGATGACGAACGCCGCACTATTGAGCGTATTCCGTTACTAAGTGATATTCCCCTCGTAGGTGAACTGTTTAAGTCGCGCAGCCGCAGCCGCAGCAAGACAAACCTGATGGTGTTCATCCGGCCTACAATCTTGCGCAGCCGCGAAGATGGCGATCGTTTAACCGCGCGTCGTTATGGTTATGTGCGCGATATGCAGAAGGTGCGTAACCCCGATATGGATCCAAGCATCGATGAATTGTTGCGCGACTATATGGGAGCTGCACCACCAAGCGAACCAAAGGCGCAGGCGAACGACATCATTATCGGCGCAGACGGAAATTTCACCCGCCCGCCCGCAGCTAGCCCGCTACAATCGGCGGATGTGCCCGCGAGCGACATAGCGACGCCAAGCGGGGATGGACAATAATGACCGATCCGCAAGGCATGCTGGGGCGACAGGACGCAGCCGGCGTCGCGGCGGACGCACCTGTCACCGGTGCCGAAATCACACCAGTGCTGGATTTGCCTTATACCTTTGCCAAGGCGCACGGGCTGGTTTTGCGTTATGAGAGCAACGCGCGTTTAATCGTAGCGATGCGCGAAGGCGCAGATCCCCTCATGCTGCTCGAAGTACGGCGCTATTTGGCGATGCCGTTCGATGTTGAGATAGCTGACAACCAGACCTTTGACCGTTATCTGTCCGACCATTATGCCATGGACGGAAGTGCTGCAGCAATGGCAGGCTCAATAGGCAGTAACGACGGTGATCTGCTGTCTGATATGCTACCCAGCGCCGATGATTTGCTCGACAGCGCAGATGACGCGCCCGTTATCCGGTTGATTAACGGCATCATTGCAGAGGCTGTGCGACAAGGTGTATCGGATATACATATCGAGCCTTATGAAACAGGCCTAGTGATCCGCATGCGCGCCGATGGGGTCTTGCAGGAACGACTTCGGCTCCCCGCCAACGTCGCGCCTGTTGTCGTTAGCCGTATCAAGGTCATGGCACGTCTGGACATTGCGGAACGCCGTATTCCGCAAGATGGTCGCATTGGCCTAACGCTTGGCGGTAAGATGGTCGATGTTCGTGTGTCGACTTTACCCAGCCGAGCAGGGGAGCGCGTCGTCATGCGCATCCTCGATAATGAAAATGCAGGAATTTCGCTTGATCTGCTAGGCATGTCTGACGAGACCCTCAAAATCTTGCGCGAAGCATTGGCTGAACCCAATGGCATCATTCTGGTTACCGGGCCTACGGGATCGGGTAAAACCACCACATTATACGCAGGCTTAAAGCGTCTGAATGACGGTTCCCGCAACATATTGACGGTCGAAGATCCCGTCGAATATGCCGTTGAAGGCATTGGCCAGACGCAGGTTAATGCGAAAGTAGGCATGACCTTTGCTGCAGGTCTGCGCGCGATTTTGCGGCAGGATCCTGACGTCGTAATGGTCGGCGAAATCCGAGACCGTGAAACCGCCGATATCGCTGTGCAAGCGGCGCTAACCGGCCATTTGGTGCTTACCACGGTCCACACAAATGATGCGCTGGGTGCCATCACGCGTATGCGCGATATGAAGGTGGAACCTTTCTTGCTTGCATCAACCCTGCGCGCGGTCATCGCGCAGCGACTTGTGCGCCGCCTGTGTCCACATTGCCGCCAAACAGTTCAGGCCGATGGCAATGCCGCATCGTTACTTGGTTTTGACAAGGGTACTGCGGTTTATAAAGCCGTCGGTTGCCCCGAGTGCAACAATACCGGCTTTTTGGGCCGTATCGGTGTGTTTGAGGCCGTCCGTGTGGATGACACCATTCGCCGCTTAATCAATGACGGCGGCGACGAAGCCATATTGGCGCGACATGCGTTTGTGAACCAACCCAATTTAAGTGCCGCGGCGCGCAAATTGGTGCGGAACGGAGAAACCACACCAGAGGAGGCTATTCGCATTTCACGCCGTGAAGACATCGTTGATGCCTGAATTTGCGTATCATGCGATCGACCCCGATGGGCGCGAGCGGCGCGGGAGGATATCTGCGGCCAATGATGATTTGGCGCGCGAAGCATTGGTGTCGAAAAAACTCTACATTGTGAACGTAATGCCGGCCGAAGCGCGTGTATCGGCCTTTGCCAATCTACCACTGAAGCGGCAGCCACGGTTAAACGCAAAGCAGCTGACATTGTTCACACGGCAATTGTCTTCCTTGGCGCAAGTGTCGCCCTTGGAAGAAGCGCTGCGGACAATTAGCCGACAAAGTGAGCAGGCTCATGTCCGCCAGATATTGACGGGCGTTCACGCGGGCGTTGTTGAAGGCCAAAGATTGTCGGATGCTATGCGCCGCGAAAGCAACAGTTTTCCAGCCCTGTATCGCGCGATGATCGCCGCAGGGGAGGGTGCAGGTACATTGCCGCTCATCACCGAACGGCTTGCAGTGCTGCTCGAACGGCAAGCGGAGATGCGTGGTAAGTTGATAGGCGCGCTTGCTTATCCGGCAATACTGTCGCTGGTCGCAATCCTCGTCGTGATGGGTCTTATGGTATCTGTTGTGCCGCGCGTGGTCGAGCAATTCGATAATGTTGATCAGCAATTGCCGCTGATCACGCGGATGGTGATTGGCATTTCGGCATTTTTGGCGAATTATTATTGGGTACTGATCATCCTCGCCTTGCTGGGAGCGTTTGCTTTCGCGCAAGGTTTAAAACAACCCGCTTTTCGTCTGGCGGTGGACCGCAATATTCTGCGCATTCCGGTGGTTGGAAAGCTATTGCGCAACCTGCATGCCGCGCGCATGGCGCGGACACTGGCCACTATGGTTGCAAGCCGTTTACCTTTGCTTGAGGGCTTGCGCCTGACGGGCGGCACCATTCGCAATAAGATATTGTCGGCAGCTAATGACGAGATTGTGGAGTCTGTGCGTAGCGGCGGTAGCCTGTCTGGCGCGATGCGTGCCAGTGGCGTTTTTCCGCCTTTGCTTGTGTATTTGACGGCCAGCGGCGAGAGCGCTGGGCAGTTGGATCTCATGCTGGAACGTGCTGCTGAATATCTGGAACGCGAATTTGATAATTTCACAAGCACCGCTTTGTCGCTGCTGGAACCCTTGATCATTGTCGCCATGGGCGGCGTGGTTGCGGTCATTATATTGGCAATATTGCTGCCTATTCTTCAACTTCAGAACCTAACGGGACTATAGGATATGCTTCGCTTATTTTTTAATCTTTTCACCGATACCAGCCGGGCACCAGCGAAGTTCCGCCGCAAGGCAGTGAAGCAGCAGCGCAACGGTTTTACGTTAGTCGAAATGATGGTGACTTTGTTTATCTTGGCACTGCTGACAACGGTCGTGGCCATTAACGTTCTACCCAATCAGGACAAGGCCATGGTGCAAAAGGCACGGGCAGACATCGCTGTATTGGGGCAGGCAATGGAAACCTATCGGCTTGATAATCTGACCTACCCTGACGCAGGCGCGGGTCTTCAGGCATTGGTTACACCGCCGGCGACAGGAATGCGCAGCGAAGGCTATATCAAAAAATTACCCATGGACCCTTGGAACCGTCCATATCAGTATAGCATGCCTGGCAAGAACGGCGCTTTTGATATCTATTCGCTTGGTGCTGATGGCGCGCCTGGCGGCGAGAATGACAATGCCGACATTTACGGCGACTAAGCCGTCAATCCCATTAATCGTTCAGGATAATGCGCGTGGCTTCAGCTTAGTGGAGTTGATGGTCGTGTTGTTCATCATCGGCATCGCGAGCACTGCAGTTGTTATGACTATAAGCTCGCCGGAACGTGGCGTACGTGATGAAGCAGAGCAGTTTGCCGCGCGCGTCGCTGCCTTGCGCGATAACGCCATATTGCAATCGCGCACTATGGCCGTCACGGTGCGTCCGTCGGGCTATGGCTTTGAAACGCGCAATGATGGGAACTGGGTCGCGTTGTCCGAAGCCCCGTTTTCAACAACTGACTGGAAAAGTGGCACCACGGTTCAGATGTCAGGCGTGCGGCAAATGCGGCTCGCCTTCGACAGCACTGGGCTGCCGTCAAGCGCCGCCAATATTGCCATTAAGCGCGACAATGTAACGGTCACGCTAAACCTCGCGGCAACCGGGGATATCCGCGTTGTCCGTTAAAACTTCATTGCCGCGCAATGGCTTTACGCTGTTGGAAATAATGGTTGCGCTTGCGATTTTCAGCCTTGCCGCCTTGGCTATGGTGCGTTTGCAGGGATATTCTGTGCGCTCGACAGCCAATTTGGGCGATAGCAATATGGCATGGCAGGTGGCCCGAAACGTGGCCGTGGAAACATTGTCTAACCCCACGCCGCCTACACTCGGCGAAACCCGCGGCGAAGAATTAAACGGCGGTCAGAATTGGAAATGGACGGCCACAACAAATTCCACCGATGATAGCCGCCTCGTAACTGTCGAAATCAATGTGGTAGGGACCGGCAATGCCGCACTGCGCAAGGCACGCCTGACGATTGCAAGGCCAGTTGAACAGTGACCGAAGCGCGTCATTCTGAAGCAGGATTTACCCTGATAGAGTTGCTTGTTGCGCTCGCGATCTTTGCGCTCATTTCGGTGGCTGGCGTTATGCTGTTGCGTTCCGGTAGCGATACCCAAATTGCCGTGAAATCGCGGCTCGAAGAAATGACATTGTCCAATCGTTTGACCAACAGTTTGGAAGGCGACTTAGCGCAGGCGATCGCCCGCCCCGTACGAGATCAATCGGGCCAACCCGTTCCAGCTTTCACTCAAAATGATGCAAGCGTCCCCGGCGCTCTATTTGGCTTTGTGCGGGCAGGGTGGTCCAATTTTGATAGTGCACCAAGGGCAGGGCTACAACGCGTGGCTTATGTTTTGCAAGGTGGTGCGCTAAAGCGGTTAAGCTGGCCGATGCTCGATGGAGCAGCACCCACAGACGCTGCGGTCTTGTTAGAGAATGTGGCTTCTGCAACAGTCGAATTTCGTGATGATACGGGTGCTTGGCGTGATGATTGGACTGCGGCTGATGCGGATGCGATGCCGCGCGCCATTGCCGTAAATCTCAATTTGGTAGGAAAGCCCGAGCAACGCATGCTTTTCCTGGTTGGACCACAAACACGCGTTCCGCCCCCGAGCGTTGAAACAGGCGCTGTAGAATGAATTCGCAAAGGCCTTCAGAACGCGGCGCGGCCTTGCTTTCGGTACTGCTGATGGTAGCGGTTCTGGCGGTGATTGCCGCCACAACACTTGATCGCCTGAGTTTATCGAACAAATTGTCAGGCAATGGCAACGCGCTAGCGCAGGCGCGGATGTTTACATACGCGACCGAAGCGATTGCATCTGCGCGTATTGAGGATCTGGTGGCCCGCGATGCTGCGCAAACCACATTATCGGGTGATTGGCTGGGTAATCCGCAAACTATTCCCATTCCGATAGGGGCTGCCACCGCTTCCGTGCGCGATGCAGGTAACTGCTTCAATCTCAATAGCTTGGTGACGGAATCGGATGGCCAATATTCTGCCAACCCGGCAGGGCAAGAACAGATGACATCGTTAATGGTCGTATTGGGCATAAACGAAAACACCGCGCGCAGTATCGCTGCTGCTAGCGCTGACTGGGCGGATAGCAATATGATGCCATTACCAAATGGCCTAGAGGATGACAGGTATCGCTCTGCTGCAACACCGTATCTCGTGGCAAATAGGCTATATGCGCATCCAAGCGAGTTGCGCGCGGTGAACGGAGTGACCCCTGCTATCTATGCAAAGTTGCAAGATTGGATCTGCGCGCTTCCCGATCCCGTTTTATCGCCGTTGAACGTTAACACCTTGCTACCCGAACAAGCACCATTGTTGGCGATGCTTTTTCCGCCGGGAAAAATGAATTTGACTTTGGCGCGCAGCTATCTCGCCAAGAGGCCGTCGAGCGGCTATGGAAGCCTCATTCGATTCTGGGCGGCACCTGAAATTGCCGCGCTGCAACCGTCTTCTCTGGTTCAAGGGCAGGTAAAACTGACTAGCAATTACTTCCTGTTGAGCACAATAGTCTCATTTGGCGAACTCAAGCTTGCCGGACAGTCGATGATTGTCGCGTCGCCTGCGCCTGCGCGCGTTGTTTGGCGTAGCTGGGGGGAAGAGGAATGACATTGGTCATCACCCGTTTCCCGACGTCTGAGCGGGATGATCCAAAGGTATTTAGGGTCATCGAGGGCGATTGGCAGGATGCAGGTGCGCTTTCCAATTTCGAGCCGGCGGTTGACGATCAGACTGTAATGGCAGTTGTCGCGCCGGAGGATGTGCGGTGTCATTGGTTTACGCTGCCAGATGTGCAAGGCCGTCAGGCCGAGAGCGTGGCGATACTGCGTGCAACCGAACAATCGCTTGGCGTGGTGCACTGCAGCGCTGGTGCAGATTATAACGAAGTCGTGGCGACAGCAACAATCACGCCAGAGGTTATGCAGCGCGGTTTGGATATTCTTAGCGCACGCGGGCTAAATCCTGACATCGTTCTGCCCTTTGCTTTGTCGCTGGCTATCCAATCAGATGGTGTATTCCGGGCGGAAATGGACGGCGTGAGTGTCCTGCGCGGCGCACAATTTGCGATCCCCGATGACGCTGTTTTGCGCGATCTGGTCATTGGCGATGCGCCTATAGAAGCAATTGATACAGACGCGCTTCGGTACATGCTGCTTTCCGCCAGTGCCGCGCCATTGTTGAACTTGCGTGAAGGCGTGTTCGCAAAACGGGAGCGGGCGGTGTGGCTAACCCCTGAGCAAAAGTTTTGGGTGCGGCGGCTTTTGACTGCGCTTATTGTTGTGACAATGCTGCTCACGCTTGTGACCTTGGCGAAATATTGGATGGCAACCGCGTCAGAAAATAACGCTGCCTTGGCAGCGGCTCAGACAATTGATCCAGCCATCCAAGATATTGATCAGTCCGAAAGCATGCTGGCCGCGTCGCTTAATCGTCAGGGTAAAACGCAAGGAAGCTTTGCGCCACTTTCTGCCGCCCTGTGGCGCAGTGTAAAGGCTTCGCCAAATGTGTCTGTTCGGGAATTACGATACACGCCGGACGGCATTTTGACCGTTGTTTTGGCCGCACCCACTGCGGATAACATTAACAAGGCGCTCGTGACCATTCAGCAAGATGGGTTCCGAATTACGGCAACCTCCCGTCAAGACACGACCGGTGCGACATTGGTCGACATGACAGTGAGGATGCCATGATAGCGACTATAGGTGTATGGTTTGCGACCCTGACGCGGCGCGAGCAATGGCTCCTCGGTACAGCGGGCGCGCTGACCGCTCTTGTGGTGGCCATTTTTGGAATTTTAATGCCCATATTGTCGACTATTGATCAGGCAAGGCTCGATCATGAAGAAGCGGTCCAGCGGCGCGGCCGTGTAATCGCAGCGGTAGACGCAGCGCAGAAGCCGAAGGGACAGCGTGCCACGGCAATGGCGGATATTGATATTTTGATAACCCAAAATGCCGCGGAAAAGGGGTTTGATCTAGTTAAATCGGGCAATGGCGCGCCAGGTCAAATAAGTTTCCGTATTGATCAAGCGCGGGCGCCGGCATTGCTTTCATGGTTAACTGAGCTTGAGGGGCAGAATGTTGCGGTGCGCGCCGTAACATTGCGGCCGGGCGCGAACAGCACGGTAACCGTTGATGCGCAGTTGCAGATGAGCGCTCCATGAAACGGCGCTTTGTCATTGCTTCGGTTGCAGCATTGGCTGTTGCCACGATATTATTCATGCCCTTGCGGACTATTATCGCAGGTGACGGGATAACAGCACGTAAAGTGGATGGCATCATTTGGGATGGGTCTATCCGCGACCTCCGCCTTGGCAAATTGTCCGTGGGCGATGTGAATGCCCGTTTGTTGTTTGCGCCGCTGTTTATGGGGCGTGCAGAAATATTGTTGTCACGGGGCAACGCACAATTTGTGCCCGGCATAGCCGGGTCTGTATCACGCGGATTTAGTGGTGTGTCTGTCAATAACCTGTCCGCAACCTTGCCAGTGCGCGCGCTGTTCGCGCCGTTTCCGGCGGAGAATATACAATTTGAAGGCTTTTCTGCGCGCTTTGCCGCAGGTCGGTGCATGGAAGCTAGCGGGCAAGTCCGGCTGACTTTGTCCGACACTATGCCGGGGCTTAACTTGCAAAATGGGATGCTGGGTCAACCCCGCTGCGACGGTGCGCAGTTGTTACTGCCTTTGGTTAGCCAATCCGCGATGGAGCGCGCGGATATCCGGTTGTCGGCAGATGGGTCTTACACTGTGACGATTATGCTAAACGCCGATAGGGGCGACCAAGCGGCTGCGTTGAACCTCGCTGGATTTCGTTCGGTCGCGGGCGGTTACCGCTTGGTTCAAAAGGGTCGGTTCTGAGCGACGTTCTGTTACATTCTCGCGATGTCCTTACGGCAATGCCGTCATGGTTTTTGCCTTTAAATCTTGCTCTATTGGGCGCCGTTTGGGGCAGCTTTATCGCCGCATTATGCAGCCGATGGCCAAATGGCGAAAGCATCGGGGCTGGTCGTTCGCGGTGTGACCATTGCGCCACCAATATTGCTGCCTATGATTTGATCCCCATTGTTTCGTTCATCCTGCTCAAAGGAAAATGCAGGGCATGCGGCAGGAAAATCGGGGCTTTGCCTCTAATCTTCGAAGTTACGGCTATATTAGTTGGCACCTTTCCTATCCTGTTTTTACCACCGATTCAGGCTATAGGGGCGGCTGTCTTTGGTTGGCTATTGCTGCCGCTTTTGTTTCTGGATTGGCGACATTTCTGGTTGCCGGATCGCTTGCTTATCTTGCTCGCAATCGCCGGACCTTTAGCTGGGCTGCTGCTTAATCCATCCGTCACTTGGTTCGACCGCGGCGTGGGGATGGCCGCAGGGTTTGTTTCTTTGGAAGCTATTCGTGTCGGCTTCAAACGATGGCGCGGATATGAAGGCATGGGTGCCGGGGACCCGAAACTCTTTGGCGCTTTAGGAATATGGGTCGGATGGCAGGCGCTGCCAATGATATTGCTGGGCGCTAGCGCTATTGGTTTGGTCCTCATTTTAGTGACACGTACAACACGCACGCAATCTCCTAATTTATTGCCATTTGGGAGCTATCTTTGTGGCGCGGCATATCTATTTTCCACGGTGGCGTGATTGTTGGCATGTGAATAGAATTTAAGCAGGATAAAGAAGGATCACTCTAGCCATTGCCGTTAGCACAAGGCAGCGATAGCAATGTTTAGAAAGGCTTGAGACAGCCTGCGTACAAGATAAGGAATTATGGAGAGGTACATGTCTGACGTTTATCCCGTTCCCGCGGACTGGGCGAAAAAAGCATTTGTGACCGCAACAGGCTATGAAGATGCTTATGCGCAATCCATTCGCGATCCAGATACCTTCTGGCGCGAAGAGGCAAAGCGGCTCGACTGGATGACGCCCTTTACCAAAGTGAAAAATACGAGTTTTCACGAAGCCGATTTCGGCATCAAATGGTTTGAGGATGGGGCGTTGAACGTTTCCGCCAACTGCATTGATCGCCATTTGCCCGAACGCAAAGATGATATCGCAATCATTTGGGAAGGCGATGATCCGTCGCAGCAACGGCAGGTCACTTTTGGCGAGCTGCATGCCGAGGTGTGCCGCATGTCCAACGCCTTGAAGGCATTAGGCGCACAAAAGGGCGACCGCATAACCATTTATATGCCGATGATCCCCGAAGCCGCGATGGCGATGCTCGCGTGCACGCGTATTGGGGCCATCCACTCGATCGTCTTTGGCGGCTTTTCGCCTGAAGCCCTTGCAGGACGTATTCAGGATTGCGATTCCAACATTGTCATCACCGCTGATGCCGGCATGCGTGGTGGCAAGCTTGTGCCGTTGAAACAGAATGTGGATGCCGCGCTGACGCATTGCACGTCGGTCAAGGCATGCCTTGTGGTGCGTCATGTCGGCAACGACATAGATATGCAAAGCGCGCGTGATGTCTGGTATCATGACGTTCGTGCAACAGTCCCCAGCGATTGTGCACCTGAAATCATGGGCGCTGAAGACCCGCTTTTCATTTTATACACATCGGGCTCCACCGGAAAACCCAAGGGTGTATTGCACACAACCGGCGGATATCTCGTATGGGCGACGATGACGCATCATTATGTGTTCAACTACACGCCCGGCGAAATTTATTGGTGCGCTGCCGACATTGGTTGGGTCACCGGCCATAGCTATGTCGTTTATGGCCCGCTCGCCAATGGTGCGACGACGGTCATGTTTGAAGGTGTGCCTAATTATCCCGACCACAGCCGGTTCTGGCAAATCGTTGACCGCCATCAGGTCAATATTTTCTATGGCGCCCCCACGGCCTTGCGATCGTTGATGCGCGAAGGCGATGATTGGGTGAAGAAGACCTCACGAAGTTCATTGCGTTTGTTGGGCTCGGTCGGGGAGCCGATCAATCCCGAAGCATGGGAATGGTATTATCATGTCGTCGGCGAAGGGCGCTGCCCCATTGTCGATACATATTGGCAGACCGAAACAGGTGCGACGATGATGACGCCTTTGCCGGGTGCGCACGGGTTGAAACCGGGTGCGGCATCAAAACCAATGTTTGGTGTGCAACCGGTGCTTGTCGACGGTGATGGCAAGCTTCTGGAAGGTGCGACAGATGGTAATTTGTGCATCATCGACAGTTGGCCAGGCCAGATGCGCACGGTGTGGGGCGATCATGATCGGTTTTTCCAGACCTATTTTACCACCTATCCCGGCAAATATTTCACGGGCGATGGGTGTCGGCGCGATGCCGACGGTGATTATTGGATTACAGGGCGGGTGGACGACGTGATCAACGTGTCAGGCCACCGCATGGGCACCGCCGAAGTCGAAAGCGCGCTCGTCGCCCATGCCAAAGTCGCCGAGGCGGCGGTGGTAGGCTTCCCACACGACATCAAAGGGCAGGGCATTTATGCCTATGTTACGCTCAATGCAAATGAGGTGGAGTCTGCGGATATACGGGCTGATCTCATCAAATGGGTGCGCCATGAAATTGGACCAATCGCAACGCCAGACGTGATACACTTCGCACCTGGGCTTCCCAAAACGCGGTCGGGCAAAATTATGCGCCGGATATTGCGCAAGATTGCCGAAGGGGACGTATCTAATTTAGGCGATATCTCAACCTTGGCTGATCCATCGGTCGTCGACAATTTGGTGCAGTCAAGGTCTAGCGCATTATAAAGGGTATAACCGGATGTTAGGTAAGCCGCTGCAGTTTCGTCCGGCCTTAGCACTTGCCCGCGCCACGTAAGCTAAACTAGCTTCAGGCTGTTCCGCGTGTGAGCAGCCTGACCGGTACAGGGGAGATAGAGGGTGTTTCGCCCTTGAGCACGGCGATCAAGGCTTCTACCAGCATTTCGCCCGCTTGCACATAATCCTGCTCAATTGTTGTGAGTGGCGGCTGTGCATAAGCGCCCATCGCGATACCATCAAATCCGATAACGCGCACATCCTTACCGATAGAGATGTTATGTTCCTCGAGCGCGCGCATGGCGCCCAGCGCAATAAAATCATTTGCACAGAACAAGCCGTCGAAAGCAATTTTGTCGCGGATGAGGCCTTGAACTGCGGCGTATCCCTGGTCTTCGCGCACGGCGTTTTCGGGAAGCGGCGGGCAAATGGGTGGCATCCCTTTATCGGCCATCTGCGCCATATAGGTTGTCAGCCGGTCCTGAAACTGCGGCTGCTCGCTATTTGTCGGTCCAATATAGGCAATATTTTTACAACCCTGTTGTAACAAATGATCAATGGCCAATTGCGCGCCTTGCACATTGTCACTTTTGATTGAAATCAGGTCTTCTTTACTGGCGCCCCAACAAATCATGGGCGTCTTATGCCGGGCATATTCACCGAAAAACTGCCAACCTGCGATATTCTGACCGCTGCCGATGACGATCAAACCATCGGACTGTCGGCTGCCGGTATAATTTGCAAAGAAGTTTGCCGGGGAATCCTGAAACGAGACAATAAGATTATAACCGCGTTCAGAAGCCGAAGCCGCAATGCACCCCAATAATGATAGATAAAACGGGTTTATATTGGCTTTATGTTCACCCTGCCGACACAGGATGACCAGTGCGATGGAAAATGTCTGCTGCGTGCGCAGGCGAAGGGCGTTGTGGTCAACCGAATAATTAAGCTCGTTGGCAAGCGCGACGATGCGTGCACGCGTGGTTTCGTTGACTTTCTTATCCCCCCGCAAGGCACGCGATACCGTGGGCTGCGATACCCCAAGCATCGCCGCAATCTGATGCGCTGTAATGCGTCCCTCTTTACCCATGCAATGCTGTTAGCACTGCCATGCGCTCAAGTCACGCAGCGAGGGCCGTTTCGGGTGCAACAAATGCAAGATTGAGGCTTTCGGCCACCGCCTGGCTAGTAACTTTACCCTGATGCACGTTCAAACCTGCGAGCAAACCGCGTCCCGTTTCGGTGCTGCTTTCCAGTGCTGCCACGCCCTTATTCGCAAGCGCAAGGCCATAAGGTAAGGTCGCGTTGTTGAGCGCGGCCGCGCTGGTCTGCGGGACCGCACCCGGCATGTTTGCGACGCAATAATGAATGATGCCATCAACCACATAAGTGGGCTCAGCATGCGTTGTGGCGCGCGATGTTTCAAAGCACCCACCTTGGTCAATGGCGACATCGACCAAGACCGCGCCGGGCTTCATCCGCTTCAACATTTCGCGGGTTACAAGGCGTGGTGCGCTTGCACCCGGAATGAGCACAGCGCCAATGACAGCGTCAGCAACGCTGATTTCATGGTCGATGGTTTCAAGCGTCGAATAGCGCGTGCGTACCCGTCCGTTAAACATGTCGTCGAGTTGGCGCAGGCGCGGGATCGAACGGTCAACGATAGTTACTTCTGCACCAAGGCCAACGGCCATCCGTGCGGCATGCGTACCAACAACGCCGCCGCCAAGTACGGTTACACGGCCAGCGGCCACACCCGGTACCCCGCCAAGCAATATGCCTGCGCCACCTTCGCTGCGGCGCATGGCTTGGCCAGCAGCTTCGATGGCGAGACGACCAGCAACTTCGCTCATTGGCGCTAGTAGGGGGAGGGCGCCACGATCATCGGTCACGGTCTCATAGGCAATGGCGGTGCACCCGCTGGCGATCAGGCCCTTTGCCTGCTCGGGGTCGGGTGCCAGATGCAGATAGGTAAAGAGCAATTGGCCGGGTCGAAGCTGCACCCACTCGCTCGGTTGCGGTTCTTTGACCTTAACGATCATGTCGCAGCCAGCAAAAATTTCCTGTGCCGTCGCAGCGATTTCTGCGCCGGCGGCGCGATACGCGTCGTCATTTGCCATGATGCCAGCACCTGCGCCCGATTGCACCACCACCTGATGACCAGCGGCAACATATTCGCGGACCGCGCCGGGAGTTAGGCCAACGCGATATTCATGAACTTTGATTTCGCTTGGGACGCCAACACGCATGATTTTCTACTCCTCGTTACATTATGGAAAAGATTAGCATTGTCGGGGCGCCGAAACTGCGCAAAGATTCGACTTAAATGATGAATTGATGCATATATTCGTCGTATTTCTACAAATGGATGAAAATAATATGCAGCTTGATCGGACGGACCGTAAATTATTGGGTGCGCTAGTGACGAATGGCCGCGCGACTCAGATGGAATTGGGAGAGGCAGCGGGGCTGTCGCCAAGCGCGGCGGCGCGGCGGCAAAAAGCCTTGGAAGATGACGGCATATTGCGCGGCTACCGGGCCGATGTGAACTTACGCAAATTGGGTTTGGGGGCGACGGTGATGGTGACAATCACGCTCGACAGCCAAAGTGAGGAGGCGATGGCAGCGTTTGAGGCGGCGGTCGTCAATAGCCCATCGACAATCCGGTGTCACCTGATGAGCGGCCGGAATGACTATCTGCTGGTGGTGCGCGCCGCATCGATCGAAGACTATGAAATTATTCACCGCCAGGAGATTGCACGTTTGCCTCGGGTCGCACGGATCGAAACGGCATTTGCTTTGCGCGAAGTGGTCAATCGCGCAGTTCCGCCGCGTCTTTTCGACACATAAAGGGGTTATAACGGCAAAATTATGCGCGGGCTGGGTTTCTGCGACTGATGCGACGTGTGAGAGGCTTAAAAATGCGCGGAACTGTGACTGTTTTGTCACATGGCCAAAAAAGGACAGGGATGTTGCAACAAAATTACTTGCTTGGGCCATACTTTGATGTTTGTTTGCACCTGCACAATGATAAGCAAAGGTAAAGGCAAAGCCAGCCATTGCATGAGCGAACAGATTTAGCGGGATGAGAACGGTAACAGCCGATACTGGCGCAATGCGCAGCTATCAGACGAGTATCTATTATACCTAAGAAGGGGTAAAAATATGCGTAATTCCATTTTGAAGTTGGCAGGCTTAAGCGTCGCGGTCAGCGCGATCGCAATGTCGGCACCTGCTTTCGCGCAAGGCGAAACAACCGAAGCGGCCGGTCCCATCAGCGTAACTGGCGGCGTCGCTTTGGTGTCCGACTATCGTTTTCGGGGCGTATCGCTTTCCGGTAAAGATTTTGCGGTTCAGCCTTATCTCACCGTGAGCCATGAGTCCGGCCTTTATGTCGGCGCTTGGGGTTCTAATATCTCCGAAAATGATGGAAATGATGTTGAACTCGACCTTTACGCTGGGTTTAGCGGCGGCGACGAGATAACCTATGACATTGGTGCAACTTATTATGTGTATCCAGGCGTTTCGAACGTCAATTATGTCGAATTTACCGGTAAAGTTGGTTCAACCATGGGCCCCGCTACGGTGGGCGTGCAATTGAGCTATGTGCCAAGCCAAGGCAATACCGGCGATGAGGACAATGTTTATGTTGCCACAAACGCAACCATCGCTTTGCCCAATTCTCCGATTTCGATTGTTGGATCCTTGGGCGTAGAAGATGGCGCCTTCACCGCAGGGAGCAAGAAGTTGGATTGGTCGCTGGGCATGACCGCTGCGATTTCCGATTTCACATTGGGCGTGTCATATGTTGACACCAACCGCAGGACTATCTTTGCATCGAAGGATAGCGCGGCTGGCGTGGTGTTCACGCTAAGCTACGGTTTCTAATAACGCTACAAGCTTTTTGGGCCTTGCCGCAAAGCAGGCCAATACGGAATAGATTCATGCCGGGCTTGACCTTTCAAGTCCGGCATGCGCTTATCAGTCTTACAAAAAACTGGTGAAAAACAATGTCTGTCAATCTTGCGAATTGGATCGCTGAGCACAAAATCGATGAGGTGGAGTGCATCGTCCCCGACATTAACGGGGTGCAGCGGGGCAAGGTTTTGCCTGCGAAGAAGTTCCTTTCATCGGTCCGTGACAAATCGCTGCGCATACCAGGCAGCGTATTTATCTGCACCATTGATGGCCATTACCCCGAGGATATTGAGGATATTTGGGACAAGGATCCGGACAAAATCCTGATTGCTGATCCCGACACGATTTGCGTCGCGCCAGGATTTAAATCACCGACCGCTTTCGTCATTGCGGATGTGTTGCATGGCGACGGAACCGAGGTTGAAATCGCCCCGCGCACGATATTGAAAAAAGTGCTCAACTTATATGCCGATCGCGGATGGAAGCCAATTATGGCGCCTGAAGTCGAATTTTACCTTGTCAGCCAAAATGTCGACCCGGATTTTCCATTGGTACCGCCTACGGGATCCAGCGGACGTGCGGAAACCGCCAGCCCACGACGTGGTCGGGGCAGCGGACCCGTTGTTATCCGTGGCCGCCGAGACGCCGATGATGTGATCGGCGCTGCTTTCCAACGTCGAGCAGTTCACGAGGGTCGTGTCGCCGGCGACCGCTTTCGCGCCGCCGTACACGGCCTTGAACGGGCGTGCCGTCAGGTTGTTGCGAACCGTGGAGCAGGCCTGCGTTTCACCGCCCGCGCCTTGGCGCATGGACAAGGTGATGTTGGCCAGGGTGCGGCCGGCCGTGTAGAACACCGGCACGATCGTGGCCGACCCGAGCCGGGCCGTCAATGAGTCTGCACCACCGAACCACACCTGGCCGGCGCTGTTCGTCGCGGTCGTGGCCGGCGCCGTGGCGCTGCTGGCGTAGCCGTCGACGTTGTTGAAATTCACCGTCTGGCTGTTCGTCGACTGGAGCTCGGTCGCGCCGCTGAAGGCCGACACCGAGATGCGCTTCTGACCGTTCGCGAACTTGACCGCGGCCGTACCGGCCGTGAAGTCGGCGGTAAAGTCAGCCGTGTTGATGTAGAGCGACACCGGGCCCGACGCAGCGGCCGACGGGAAGCTCTGGCTGCCGACCGACGTGCGGCTGGTGCCGTCCGCGTTCGCGACGTACGCGACCACGGAGTCAACGCGCGCGCCGTTGGTGGCCAGCGTGGCCGTCATCTGGATCTGGTCCCGCGTGTTGTTGATGTCGATCGCCTGGCCGACCTGGCCGTTGGCGGCCGACACGATGCCCGTGCGTCCAGACACCGACTCGTACGACGTCGTGGTCGGGCCCTGGGTCAACGCGGAGATGTTGATGCTCACCACGGCCGGGTTCGACACGGTAACCGTGACGAGGCCCGTGAGCGACGAGGCGGCAAAGGCGCCCTCTTGCGTGCTCTGGGCGGTGACCGTGATGGTCGCCGTGCCGGCAGCCACGGCCGTGATCACGCCGGTCGCGGAGACCGTGGCGATCGCGGGGGCGCTCGTGCCGTACGTCATCGTGGCGGCCGCGGCGCGCGGACCCTGCGCACTGGCGGTCACCGACTGCGTACCACCCACCGTGAGGGCGGCCGTTGCCGGCGACACCTGCAAGGCGGTCAAACCAGGGGCGCGATCAGAGACCGTGATCGTGGCCGCCGACGTCATCGTGGCGGCGGCGAAGCCGGTGCCCGTACCAGCGGCCGTGACCGTGATGGTGGTCGTGCCCGGGGCGACCGCGGTCACCATGCCAGTGGCAGAGACCGTCGCAACGGCCGCCGTGGCCGACGTATAGGTGTACACCACAGTCACCGATGCGTTCGCACGGTTCACCGTGGGAACCCCGCGCCATTAACGGTAGAGTTCGGCGCCTTTTCAATGCCTTATGGATCGGAGAATGGAAAACATTCGTCCCGTCTTTGTGACTTAAAAAGCAGGTTTTTTTGAGACACTGGGACGAATCGTGCGCTGTTCAACACGAATGTTACGGTTGAGTCCGTTCAGCGGATTGGGCGCTCTGGATGAGTCTGCTCTACTGGCGCCTAACTGTCGCGAGCAGATCTGTGATATTTACGGCGAGGTCGGCGGACCGGCCGCGGGCCGCGGGTTTGGGATATGGCGCCGTTGACGTACCTGGCCCGGTCTCGGCGCCGCCGATGTCCCCATATGGATGAGCTCGCCGCTGAACGCTTAGCGCAGGGTGTCCTCGACATCCTCGGGCAGCGGCGTGGCCATCAAACCGAATACCTCGGCGGTCTGGGCCACCAGGGCGTCTCGGACCGCCACGGCACCCGGATACGGCAGCGCCGCCCGCGCACACGCACGTGACACGGTGGTCATGGTGACCTGATCAAGGCCGCAGGGCACCACGTGCGCGAAGGTGCTCAGGTCGTTCTCCACGTTGAGCGCCAGGCCATGCGACGTGACCCAGTCTTTGGCGTGCACGCCGATGCTGGCCAGCTTGCACCGGCCTGCTTCGGGATCGTCTCGCCATACACCGGTCAGCCCGGGGACCCGCGTGCACGCGAGCCCGAAGGTGCCAAGGGCACGGATCACCGACTCTTCGACTTGTCGCAGATACCAGTGCAGGTCCGGCGTGTGTCGCTTGAGGTCGATAATGGGATACGCCACCAGCTGCCCGGGCTCGTGAATCGTCACGTCGCCGCCGCGCTCCACGTCGTGCAGGGCGATGCCGCACGACGCGAGATATTCCGGCGTCACGAGCAGGTTGCCCGGCTTGGTGCTCCGCCCCAGCGTCACCACCGGTGGATGCTGCACGAGGATCAGCAGATCCTGATCGAGCGCGCCACTGATCCGCGCCGCCCGCGCACGTTTCTGGAACGCCCACGCCTCATCGTATGGGGTGAGGCCGAGGTCGACGACATACAGGTGCATCACATCACGCGTGCAGCATCTTCCCCATCGAGTCGAGCACCGCCTCGCCGATCGCTTCGCTGAGCGTGGGATGGGCGTGGATCGCGAGATCGATTTCTTCGACGGTGAACTCGTTTTCGCGGGCGACCACGAGTTCGTGAATCAGTTCGGTGGCGTGCGCGCCAACGATATGTGCGCCCAGAATTTCGCCGTACTTCGCATCGCGAATGATCTTCACGAAGCCGTCGGTTTCACCGCTGGTGCGCGCGCGGCCGTTGGCCGAGAACGGGAACTTGCCCACGGTGTAGTCGAGCTTCTGATCCTTGCACGCCTGCTCGGTGAGGCCGATGCTGGCGACTTCCGGATGACAGTAGGTGCAGCTCGGAATGTTGTTGTAGTTCACCAAGTGCGGATGCTCGCCGCCCAGCAGGTCGGCCTCCCGCTCCAGATGTTCGTCCTCGATGTCCCCCAAATGCCGAAACGCCCCAGCGCCATGCGCCTCGACGGCCAGCCCGCCGATTTCGAGTCGCACATGCCCATGGTCCTCCTCAACGCCGAAGTCGAAACCTTCGGAAAAACCGTCACCGAGGGCGAAGGCTGCCTGAGCTTCCCCGAAGTCGCCGCCGATGTCGCCCGCCCGCTCTCCGTCCGCGTCAAAGCCCAAATCCTCGACGGCTCCACGATCCAATTCGAAGCCGACGGCCTCCTCTCCCGCGCCATCCAGCACGAACTCGACCACACCAAAGGCATCCTCTTCATCGACCGCGCCACCCCCGAAACCCGCGCCGAACTCGACCCCTCCATCCGCCACCTCGCTCGCTCGTAGCGGAAAATCGAAGATTTTTCGACCGCTCCCGGCTCCGCATCCCAGCCGCCCTCGAAAGCCGTTCCGGCTTCCGCTACAAATCAGCCGCTACCGCGCCGCTGACGCCGCGAACGCCAACCAAAAGCTCTCCCAAAACTTCTCCCTTCTCGGATCCAGCGAAGGATACCCAGCCACAATCGATCCGCTGAACTGATACTCCTCCCACCGATCGACCAACCCGGCCCGCTCGGGATTCTGAAGCACATATCCCGCCATATTCTCAAAAGCCCCCCGCTCCCTTTCCTCTTCCCGGAGCACATGATCATGCG
>ENA-OUVC01000467-OUVC01000467.1-marine-metagenome-genome-assembly--contig:-NODE-467-length-26800-cov-2.888860_pt1 | contig 26800 bp, 30 predicted proteins | sample MGYA00248622_ERZ508571 | MGnify/ENA primary metagenome ERZ508571 (study PRJEB26236, sample SAMN06267175) | marine metagenome | isolation source: Columbia River Estuary | place: USA:Columbia River Estuary... | reverse complement strand
AAGCGAGAATTACATATAGATATTAAGTATATAGGATGAAAGTAAGAGCATCAATTAAAAAGAGAAGTGCCGACTGCAAGATTGTACGCAGGAAAGGCAGGTTGTACGTAATTAATAAAAAGAATCCTAGATTTAAACAAAGACAAGGGTAATTATGGCAAGAATTGCAGGGGTAGATATACCCAAACAGAAAAGAGGGGTTATTGCCCTTACCTACATATTTGGTGTTGGTAGAACTAGAGCAAAAGAAATTTTAATTGCAGCAGGCGTTAGTGAAGACACTAAAGTTTCTGATTGGAATGACGACGAAATCTCGAAAATCAGGGAAGCAGTTTCTGCTTTTACCATAGAGGGAGAATTGCGTTCTGAAACGCAACTAAACATTAAGCGATTAATGGATATTGGTTGTTACAGAGGTATTAGACACCGTACTGGTTTACCATTAAGAGGTCAGCGTACTAAGAACAATTCTAGGACTCGTAAAGGAAAAAGAAAAACAGTTGCTAACAAGAAAAAGGCAACTAAATAATAAGTAGCGTATTATGGCAAAGGCAAATACAAAAGCAACAAAAAAGCGTAAAGTTATTATTGAGTCTGTTGGAGAAGCACACGTAACTGCATCTTTTAACAATATCATTATTTCTTTAACCAATAAAAAGGGAGATGTCATTTCATGGTCATCTGCTGGTAAAATGGGTTTCAGAGGTTCTAAGAAAAATACTCCTTACGCTGCTCAATTGGCATCAGAAGACTGTGCTAAAGTAGCACATGAAGCTGGTTTACGCAAAGTTAAGGTGTATGTGAAAGGACCAGGAAATGGTAGAGAATCTGCTATTAGATCTATTCACAACGCTGGAATTGAAGTAACAGAAATTATTGACGTTACTCCAATGCCGCACAACGGTTGTAGACCTCCAAAAAGAAGAAGAGTTTAATTAATTAACGCCCAAGGGCATTTCACAGATACTGTAGATACGATTATCGAAGGATAGCCTTAATTCATGATCACAGTATCAAATTTTTAGAAAATGGCAAGATATACAGGACCAAAAACTAAGATTGCACGTAGATTCGGTGAAGCAATCTTCGGAGAAGACAAGTTTTTTGAAAAAAGAAACTTTCCTCCAGGACAACACGGTAACAACAGACGCCGTGGAAAAGAGTCAGAATACAAAGTACAGTTAATGGAAAAGCAAAAAGCGAAGTACACTTACGGTATTCTTGAAAAACAATTTAGAAATATATTTGCTAAGGCAAATAGAAGTAAAGGAGTTACCGGTGAGGTTTTACTTCAATTTTGTGAATCACGTTTAGACAACGTGGTGTATAGAATGGGTGTATCTACTTCTAGAAGTGGCGCAAGACAATTGGTTTCTCACAGACATATTACTGTGAACGGATCTATTGTAAATATTCCATCCTATTCCTTGAAAGCTGGAGATGTTGTAGGCGTTAGAGAAAAATCTAAGTCTTTGCAAACAATATCAGATGCACTTTCTGTAAGTTCTAATGTATACGAATGGATTACATGGAATTCAGAAAAAATGGAAGGTAGCTTTGTTGCTGTTCCAGAAAGACTACAGATTCCTGAAAATATTAAGGAACAATTAATCGTCGAGTTATACTCTAAATAAACACAACTGATCCAATTATGGCATTATTTAATTTTCAGAAGCCCGATAAAGTAATCATGATTGATTCTACCGATTTTGAAGGGAAATTCGAGTTTCGCCCTTTAGAACCTGGTTATGGATTAACAGTTGGGAATGCACTTAGAAGGGTGATGCTTTCTGCTCTTGAAGGTTTTGCAATCACTTCTGTTCGAATGGACAAAGTAGCGCACGAATTCTCTGTGATTCCTGGAGTGGTAGAAGATGTAACCGAAATAATCCTCAACTTGAAACAAGTTCGTTTCAAAAGACAAATAGAAGATGTTGACAATGAAACAATCTCTATTGCTCTTAGTGGAAAACAACAATTAACTGCTGGTGATTTTCAGAAATTTATTTCTGGTTTTCAAGTGTTAAATCCAGACTTAGTGATCTGTAATATGGATGCTAAGGTGAATATTAACATGGAACTTACCATTGAAAAAGGTAGGGGTTATGTACCAGCAGAAGAAAACAAAAAATCAGGTGCTCCAATAGGAACAATAGCTATTGATTCTATATTCACTCCTATCAAGAATGTCAAGTACAGTATTGAAAACTTCAGGGTTGAGCAAAAGACGGATTACGAAAAATTAGTTTTCGAAATTGTTTCAGATGGTTCAATTCATCCAAAAGATGCTTTAACTGAGGCTGCTAAGGTATTAATTCACCACTTTATGTTGTTCTCCGATGAGAGAATTACATTAGAGGCAGATGAGATAGCCCAAACAGAAACTTATGATGAGGAATCTCTTCACATGCGTCAGTTGTTAAAAACTAAGTTAGTAGATATGGATCTTTCGGTTAGGGCATTAAATTGCTTGAAAGCTGCAGAGGTAGATACTTTAGGAGATTTGGTTTCTTTTAACAAAAATGACCTAATGAAGTTTAGAAACTTTGGTAAGAAATCATTAACTGAATTAGAAGAGTTAGTGATTAATAAAGGATTGAGTTTCGGAATGGACCTATCAAAATATAAATTAGATAAAGATTAATTAAGCGCTGCGATTTATCACAGCATTCATATAGAACAATACCATGAGACACGGTAAGAAAGTTAATCACTTAGGGAGAAAAACAGCACATAGAAAAGCTATGTTAGCCAATATGGCTTGTTCTCTAATTGAACACAAAAGAATCAATACAACAGTTGCTAAGGCCAAAGCTTTAAAAGTATTTTTAGAGCCTATTATTACTAAATCCAAAGCAGCTAACAATCAATCGGTAGATAAAGGAACGCACAACAGACGTATCGTATTTAAGTACTTACGTGACAAGTATGCGGTAACTGAATTATTCTCCACTGTTGCAGATAAAGTTGCAGACAGACCAGGTGGTTATACACGTATCATTAAACTAGGTAATAGACTTGGTGATAATGCAGATATGGCTATGATCGAATTGGTAGATTTTAATGAGTTATACAGTAACGCTAAAAAAGCTACTAAGAAAACCACCCGTAGAGGTAAATCTAAAGCAGAGGCTCCCGTTATAGATGCTGCTGCTGAAGCTCCAGTTAAAGAAGCACCAGCTGCAGATAATGACAACACTGAAAATACAGACGATGCTAAAGCATAAACTGTTATTAAATGTTTTATAATTTAAAAGGATAAGCTTTATTGCTTGTCCTTTTTTTTTGTTTTTTTGTTTATATAAAGAATTTGAACACAATGAAGTATCAGAAAAAAAGAAGCGCTATTATTTTGTTGGCAGACGGGACTATTTTCCACGGAAAAGCTGTGGGAGATAAATCAGGTACTGCTTTTGGAGAAGTTTGTTTTAACACAGGAATGACTGGTTATCAGGAGATTTTCACGGACCCTTCTTATTTTGGTCAGCTAATGGTCACCACCAATGCTCATATAGGAAATTACGGGACTAATCCAAATGAAGTTGAGTCTGACGGCGTTAAAATTGCGGGACTTATATGTAAAAATTTTTCTTATGAATTCTCGAGAACAGATGCGACTGCTTCTTTGGAAGATTACTTAAACGACCACAAACTATTTGCAATCTCCGACGTAGACACACGTGCTTTGGTAAGTTATATAAGAGATCATGGAGCTATGAATGCGGTAATATCTACTAGAGTAGATGATGTAGACGCATTAAAGTTGGCCCTTGCTAAAGTGCCAAGTATGCAGGGCTTAGCCTTAGCAGGTGAAGTTTCTACTAAAGCGGCTTATTATATTGGAGATTCCGAAAGTAATTTTAAAGTAGCCGCTTTAGACATTGGTATAAAGAAAAACATTCTTCGAAATTTAGACAAGCGTGGTGCTTACGTTAAAGTGTTTCCACATAATACTCCTTTTCACGAAATTGAATCTTGGGGTGCAGATGGTTATTTTATATCTAATGGTCCTGGCGATCCGGGAGCAATGGATTATGCCGTAGCTACCGTTAAAGAAATTATAGCTGCACACAAACCTTTATTTGGTATTTGCTTAGGCCATCAATTATTGGCTAGAGCAAATGATATTCCAACCTTCAAGATGCATCATGGCCATAGAGGTTTAAATCATCCGGTTAAAAATCTACTAACAGGTAAGAGTGAAATCACAACACAAAACCATGGTTTTGGTATAGATCCTGAAGTGACTAAGCAAAAAAGTAACTTAACTATTTCTCATATTAATCTGAACGATCATTCTATCGAAGGTATTAAAATGCTTGACCGTCCTGCATTTTCTGTTCAATATCACCCAGAAAGTACACCTGGTCCGCACGATTCTCGTTATCTCTTCGATGATTTTATTGCAATGATTAAAAATAACCATTAGGCTTTATTACAATTTATGAAATCAGATAAAATACTCATATTAGGTTCTTGTGGTCAAATTGGAGTGGAATTAACGCTCGCATTGCGCACACAATATGGTAATGATGCTGTTATTGCTACCGATATTAAAGAAGAACATAGCTTATTAAAAGGTACAGGTCCTTTTTATCAAGTGGACGTTATGGATATTAATGCTGTTTTAGCATTAGTAAAGAAAGAGCAAATCACTCAAATTTATTTACTAGCAGCACTATTAAGTGCCACTGGCGAGAAAATGCCTTTGAAAGCTTGGGATATCAATATGACAAGCTTATTGCAGGTTTTAGAAATGAGCGTACAAGAAAAAATTGCTAAGGTTTATTGGCCGAGCTCAATCGCCGTTTTTGGATCTACAACACCAAAGCAAGCAACTCCTCAAAAAACTATCGTAGAACCTGAAACCGTTTATGGTATTAGCAAATACGCTGGTGAAAACTGGTGTCAGTATTATGCTAAACGATATGGTTTAGATATAAGAAGTATTCGTTACCCTGGATTAATTAGTTGGAAATCACTACCTGGTGGTGGCACTACAGATTATGCAGTAGATATTTATTTGCAAGCTTTAGCTCAAAAAAAATATACGTGTTTTTTAAGTGAGCATACCTATTTGCCAATGATGTATATGGATGATGCAATACGTGCTACCATAGAATTAATGGAAGCACCAGCTGAACGATTATCAACCCGTTTGGCTTATAATATTTCAGCGATGAGTTTTTCACCAAAAGAAATAGCAGCTAGCATCCAAAAGCATATTCCAGATTTCAGTATTGATTATGCACCTGATTTCAGACAGCAGATTGCTGATGGATGGCCACAAAGTATCGATGACCGCTTAGCTCAAGAAGATTGGAATTGGAAAGCAGCGTTTGATTTAGAAAAAATGACGGCTACCATGCTCGAAAATTTATCAAAATAAAAATTTTATAAATCCTCACCTAGTGGGGATTTTTTATGCTTATGAAACAAAAACTAGTTGTAATCAGTGGAGCAGGAGTTAGTGCAGAAAGCGGACTCAAAACCTTTAGGGATCATGATGGTTTATGGGAAGGCCAAGCTGTGGAAGAAGTTGCCACTTATGAAGCATGGGAAAAAAATCCAGCTCTTGTGCTCGATTTCTATAATCAAAGAAGAGCGGCTGCTTTGAATGCAAAACCCAATGCAGCTCATTATGGACTTGCTTATTTAGAACAATTTTATGAAGTAACTATCATCACCCAAAATGTAGATGATTTGCATGAGCGGGCTGGTTCTTCATCGGTCGTTCATCTGCATGGCTCTTTATTTGAAAAAAGAAGTGAACAAAATGAGCATATCATAAAGCCTATTTTTGAGGATATGAAAGTAGGGGCATTGGCTAGTGATGGCGCTTTATACAGACCTAATATTGTATGGTTTGGAGAAGCTGTGCCGCTCATTTCATTAGCCCAATCCTATGTGGAAACTGCAGAGATTGTAGTGGTAGTGGGAACGTCTTTATTGGTATATCCAGCTGCCGGATTATTAGCTCATGTTTCGGCTGATGCTTCGCTGTTTGTACTGGATAAGAAAATACCTAAGCATGCACATTTACATACGGCACAATGCTTTGAAATGCCTGCTAGTAAAGGAATTGAACAATTGTTAGATCAGCTTGTTGTGGCCAAAGGATTTATCCAATAATACTATCTACAAAGGCTTCTTTGTTGAAAATCTGAAGGTCTTCCATACGCTCGCCAACACCAATGTATTTTACCGGAATATTAAATTGATTAGCTATACCTAATACGATACCCCCTTTAGCGGTACCATCTAATTTGGTAATAGCTAAAGCCGTGATTTGTGTAGCGGCTGTAAAATGTTTGGCTTGTTCTAATGCATTTTGTCCCGTGCTGCCATCTAAAACTAATAATACCTCATGAGGCGCATCTGGGATTTGCTTGCTGATTACTCGTTTAATCTTACTTAATTCTTCCATTAAGTGCGCTTTATTGTGTAATCTACCTGCGGTATCTATAATTAAAATATCTACATCTTTGGCAATAGCTTGTTGCACTGCTTCAAATGCAACGGCACTAGGATCACTTCCCATTTCTTTTTTTACAATAGGCACGCCTACACGCTCGCTCCAAATCGTTAATTGATCTACTGCTGCAGCACGGAAGGTATCGGCAGCGCCAAGCATTACTTGTTTGCCATTGTTCTTGAAATTATGAGCAAGTTTACCAATAGTTGTGGTTTTGCCAACACCATTAACACCCACAACTAACAATACATAAGGCTTTTTATCTTTTGGAAGGTCAAAGGTTTCAAATTCATTACTCGGTGCATCGGTAAGCACGGCCATCACTTCTTCTTTCAGTACTTGATTGAGTTCTGCAGTGCGAATGAATTTATCATTTTTTATGCGCGACTCAATTTTGTTTATAATCGCTACTGTAGTTGTTAATCCAACATCTGCACCGATAAGGGCTTCTTCTAATTGATCCAATACCTCTTCATCAACCGTATCTTTTCCAATAAGTGCTTTTGCAATTTTGGAAAAGAAATTAGTTTTAGTTTTTTCTAAGCCTTGATCTAAACTCTCTTTTTGCTCTTTGTTTAAACCAAATAATTTATTGAAAAATCCCATTTTGAATGTGTTATTGCCCACAAAAGTACAAAACAAAACTTCAATATAGATTATTTTATTATTGGTAATAAACCCTTTGCAGTAATAAATTATTTTATTTACAGAATTTGAAAAATTCTTTAAGCAAAAATTTACCTTTGTAGTTCATCTTATGGGACATAAAAAATTAATACGCTTTAATGCAATCAATTCATTTGAAAATGTATTGCAATATCCAGAAAATATGCCTGGGCAATGGAATCAGTTTTTTAAAAACGATAACCCAATTGTATTAGAATTGGCTTGTGGTAGAGGAGAGTATAGTGTTGGTATGGGCCGACAAATAAAGGATAAGAATTTTATTGGCGTTGATGTGAAAGGGAATAGAATGTATAACGGTGCCAAAATTGCCCTTCAAGAACAACTAACTAATGTTGGTTTTTTACGTATTCAAATTGGAAACATTCTTACTTATTTTGCTCCCGGCGAAGTTGATGAGATTTGGATTATTTTCCCAGATCCATTCTTAAGAGATGGCAAAGCAAAAAATAGATTGACACATCCTAAGTTTTTAGCAATGTATCAACAGTTTTTAAAACCAGGGGCTAGAATTAATCTAAAAACTGATTCTCCCGAATTATTTCAATTTACTATTGATACGGTACAAGAACAAGCTTGTAAGGTGCATACCTTACAACATGATATTTACGCCAAGGGTCCTGTGGAATGGCCTTTGTCTATTCAAACCTACTACGAAGGTTTGCACTTGGCTGATAATAGAAAGATTAATTTTATTAGTTTTTCATTACCCGACAAACCTATCGTAATTCCTCCAAAGAAAAAGAAAGAGGATGGACAATAAGCATCAGGAAGATTATTATATAAATGAGCAAGGCTTATTAGTATTTACAGAGGCCTACCACTTAAAACGAGGTGTTTGCTGTGGAAATGCTTGTTTGCATTGCCCATATAATCACGAGAATGTTCTAAAGCCTAATCATCCTAAAAACACCATAGATAATAAAGATGCAAGCCAAGGAATCGATTTATAAAGTTATCTATGATATCGTTCGCGCTATACCCAAGGGTAGGGTAAGCTCTTACGGTGCTATTGCTAATGCTATTGGTGCTAAGGGTGCAGCGAGAATGGTGGGTTATGCCATGAACCTTTCACATGGTATTACCCCAAAGGTGCCAGCACATCGTGTTGTTAATCGGAATGGATGTCTCACCGGGAAGCATCATTTTGAAACACCCACACAAATGGAAACATTGCTGAAAAAAGAAGGGATTCAGGTTGTTGATGATCAAATCGTTGATTTCGAAAAGTTTTTTTGGGATCCAATGATAGAATTGTGATGCTATCTCGTTACATTTATATAACAAATACAAACAGCTCTTTTGAGATTCTTTCCATCTATATTATTTTTAGTAACCCTAACTAGTTTTTCTATCTATTTTACTTCTTGTGGTAGTGCAAGTAAACCTCATGTGCTTGTAAAACACATGAATACAAGTGATAAATTTGATATGGAGGAGTTTGTGCAGTTAGCACAACAACAGTTTGACGGAGTGAAGGATAGTTCATTGCACGGCCAATTAGCTCAATTATACAGCCAACATGATTTTCATCCGTTTTGGGTAGATGAAGAAGGCGTTTTAGCCTCTACAACTGATTTAATAAGTACTTTAGATAGTTTGCAATATGATGGCATTCCGTCTTCGCATTATCAATTAGATGAACTTAGAACAGCTATTGTCCGATTACAATCTAAAAAAGCATCACTAAAACAGTATTATGCTTTTGATACCTTATGCACCCATCTTATTGTAAGGGCAGCTTTTGATTTACAGTATGGTTGCTTGCAACCGAAAACTATCGACTCTTCATGGTTTCATCCCAATGATAGCAATCTATACGTAGTTGATGATTTTTTTAGTTTATTAAAAGACGGAAAAATACCTGATTTAAATACCTACAGAAGTCAATTGCCTTTTTATACTGCTTTGCAAAAACAATTGCGTAGCTACAAATCCTTAGCTGCTGATTCTACTTATTTAAAATTAGTAGACACTACACATACAAGCACTGATTCTGCACGAAAAGTGCTTATTAGAATGTTGATGCCAAGTACTATAGCTATAGAGGATTCTAATCTTGTCAGTTATTTTCAATATAGTTTTCAATTGCCAGTAACAAAAAAAATAGACGAAGCAACCAGAAAGCAATTGTATAAACCTATTCAACAAATCATTAAAAAAATTGCGATTAATCTAGAACGTTTACGTTGGTTGCCTTCCATATTTGACACTTCCTATGCACTTGTAAATGTGCCTGCAATGGAATTCTATTTGTGTAAGCAAACTACTGTAGATTTTGAAATGCGTGTTGTAGTTGGGAAAAGAGAACGGCCAACTCCTTCTTTGGCTACGCGCATGACCAGCATTTTATTTAATCCTTATTGGGGAGTGCCGCCTACTATTATGAAAAAAGATGTATTGCCGGGCATTACAAAAAGTGGCGAAAACTATCTAATTGAAAAGGATCTTAAAGTATTTACAAAAACGGGTAGAGAAATTCCGAGATCTAAAGTAACACCCAAAAATTACAATAATTATATCTATCGTCAAGATCCTGGAGACTTGAATTCATTGGGCGTTATTAAATTCAACATGCCTAATAAATACGATATTTATTTGCATGATACCCCTCATAAAGAAGATTTTCCTAATAGAGATAGAGCAAGAAGTTCGGGTTGTATAAGAGCTCATAAACCAAAAGAATTGGCCTTATTTATTCTGAATAACTATGAGCAAAATACTATTGATTTACATAAAGTGGATTCAATTATTACCAAACGAAAGTCTCTCATTATTTCCCTTAAACATAAAATACCTGTTCATATTGTATACTTAACAAGCTTTATGGATAGTACGCTGAAAGAAGTTCGTTTCCTAAACGATGTATACAAGCGTGATACTTCATTTAAAAATTATTTTAATTAGATAGATGTCTATACTAGAATGCATACCTAATTTTAGTGAGGGTTTAAATGTTTCAGTTTTAAATCATATAGCACAAGCAATTGAAACTATTCCTGATGTTTATTTATTACATCAAGATAGGAGTGCGTCTGCGAATAGAACGGTATTTACATTTGCTGGAACTCCCTCTGCCGTTGTAGAGGCTGCTTTTCAGGCTATTAAAGTAGCACAAGAAGAGATTGATATGCGCCTTCAAAAAGGTGCTCATCCTCGCATTGGCGCCACCGATGTTTGTCCGCTCGTGCCCTTACAAGGGCTCTCCATGCAAGAGGCTATTCATTATGCAGCATTATTAGCGAAACGCGTGGGTGAAGAATTAGCCATACCTGTTTTTTTATATGAGCATTCTCAAGAACGAGCATATAGAAAAAGGTTGCCACAGATTAGAAGTGGACAATACGAGCAATTTAAAATTAAAATGACAGATCCAGCCTGGCAGCCTGATTATGGTCCGCTTACCTTTACAGAAGCTTGTGGAGCTACCGTTATTGGAGCGCGAGCTCTATTAGTTGCATTTAATATTTCGTTAGATACAAAAGATGCTGTTCTCGCGCAGCAGATTGCAAACGAAATAAGATCGATAGGTTATGTAAATGAGCAAGGGGAGCGTATAAAAGGAATATTGCCTCAGCTAAGAGCTATAGGTTGGTATTCGAGTGATTTTAATTGCGCTCAAGTGTCTATGAATTTGTTAGATTATACCACTACAAGTCCTTTACAAGTTTGGCAGCATTGCAGCGCCATTGCTGCAAAATATAATGTAAATTTAATAGGTAGTGAATTGATTGGATTAATGCCAGAAGCCTGTTTGTTAGAAGCCGGTACTTTCGCGTTATCGCATACTACAACCCATAAAAACGACCTCATAAAAGCGGGTATTGATTATTTAAAATTAGACCAAGTAAAACCCTTTGATGCACAAGAGAAAATCTTAGAGTATGCCTTAGCGGCTAAGTTGCCACAATATTGATTTTATTACGTAAATTGCCTAATGTTTGCACCTGCAATTTCGATATTAAAATATTTACTTTTCCCTTTTACCTTACTCTATTCTTGTGTTATTGCTATTCGTAATTTCTTTTATAATAGAGGAATTTTGGATTCCGTATCCTTTTCTATTCCTGTTATCTCAGTAGGTAATTTGTCGGTTGGCGGCACGGGTAAAACGCCCCATGTAGAATACCTTATTCGTTTATTGCAGTATCAATACAAAGTAGCCACTATGAGTAGGGGATATAAGCGAGCAACGCGTGGTTTTATTTTAGCCAATGAAAAAAGCACATTCCGTACAATAGGCGATGAGCCCATGCAATTTTATAGCAAGTTTCCGGATGCCTATGTAAGTGTTGCCGAAGATCGAATGATAGGTATTCCATCTTTATTGCAAGCAGCTACAGATACCGATATTATTATTTTAGATGATGCCTTTCAACATCGTTCTGTAAAACCTGGATTAAATATCTTAATCATGGATGTGCAGCGTCCTTTTTATAAAGATTTTGTTTTACCCTATGGTCGATTGAGAGAAAATCGTGGAGCTTATAAAAGAGCTGATGTCATTATAGTGTCAAAATGTAATCCAACCATTACGTCTGAACAAGCACAAGAGATCATTGCAGAAATTAAACCCTTCGCGCATCAGCACGTTTATTTTACGGCTTTATACTATCAAATACCTTATCATATCAGTAGTGGTGCAACGCTTTCTTTAGCCGATAAAAATGTGCTATTGGTTTGTTGTATTGCTAATCCTGCTTCTTTGATACAGCAGATAAGTAAGACGTCAAATGATTTGCATACGCTCAGCTATGCTGATCATCATGTTTTTACCGATTATGATATCGAAGAAATTAAAACAAGTTTTTCTAACTGGTCGGTAAGTAATAAAATAGTGCTTACTACAGAAAAAGATGCTACGCGTTTGCTACCTTATTTAGAAGAATTAACAAACGCAGGCATTACGGTTTATGTTCAAGCAATTCAAGTTCAATTCTTGTTGAATGGACAAGAAAACTTCGATCAGCAAGTCCATACTTTTGTAACAAAACAATTAACACATTATCACGAAAATTAATTAGTATGCGATAGCATATATATCCTATGTCGAGAAAAAAACAAGTACCCATAAAAAGAAAAGTGCGCAGTGCTGTAGACGAACCCCGTTATACCGGCACCTTAGAGATTACCCGAGGCGGAATGGGTTTTGTCATCGTTCCTGGTTTATCTAAAGATATTATCATTCGCCCCGAACAATTACGTACGGGATTAAATGGCGATACCGTTCAAGTAGAAATCATTAAGAAGAGTACGAATGGTAGAATGGAAGGCCGAATTGCATCGGTTATCACAAGAAAACAAAACGAATTTTCTGGTCGTTTAGAAGTGCATGAGCAATTTGCCTTCTTAATACCCAGTAATGAGCAAATGCCGGTTGACATATATATCCCGATTCAAAATTTGAATGGCGCCGTGCATCATGATTATGTTATTGCTAAAATTATAGAATGGAAATCGAGTGCTAAAAATCCTGTTGGTAAGGTCATTAAAATCATGACTAATGAGTCGCAGAATGAAATAGCTATGCAACAAATTTTAATGGAGCATGGTTTTCCATTAGCTTTTTCTGATGAAGTATTGGCAACAGCACAAAGCTTATCTGCCGATATAGATGCAGAAGAAGTAAAGAAAAGACGAGACTTTAGAGACACCCTTTGTTTTACCATAGACCCCGTAGATGCTAAAGATTTTGATGATGCTATTTCGTTTAAAAAATTAAGCGATAGTACCTGGGAGATTGGTGTGCATATTGCCGATGTGAGTCATTTTGTGCAACCGGACACACCGCTGGATAAAGAAGCATTTGCGAGAGCAACGAGTGTGTATTTGCCAGATCGTGTGGCACCAATGTTGCCAGAGCGCATTAGTAATGAATTATGCTCTTTGCGCCCTAATGAAGATAAATATACTTTTTCCGCAGTATTTGAAATAGCGGCTGATGCTACTGTTTTATCTACTTGGATAGGCCGTACGCTCATTCATTCTAAACGAAGATTTACATACGAAGAAGTACAAACCCAAATCGAAGGAACACCGGGAGATTTGAATGAAGAGCTTTTATGCTTGAATACCTTAGCGCAGCAATTAAGAGCAGAGCGTTTTAAGAAAGGAGCTATTAATTTCTCTTCTCAAGAGGTGCGCTTTCAGCTCGATGAGCAAGCAAAACCAATTGGTATTATTGTAAAAGAGAGTAAGCAAGCTCATCAGTTGATTGAAGAGTTTATGTTGCTTGCCAACAAAGCTGTAGCAGAATTTGTAGGTAAACTAGAAACTGAAAAGTTGAAAATACCGTTCCCATATCGTATTCATGATGCACCCGATGCCACCAAACTAGAAGTGTTTGCCTCTTTCGCATCGCGTTATGGATTTAAATTTAATTTGAACGATCCAGCATCAATTGCGCATTCTTTCAATGAAATGCTAGCCTTTGTAAAAGGTAAGCCAGAGCAACATGTATTAGAGAGTTTGGGCATTCGTACGATGTCGAAGGCTATATACACGACCAAAAATATTGGTCACTATGGATTGGGATTTGAAAATTATTGTCATTTTACCTCGCCTATTAGGCGCTATCCAGATGTTTTAGTGCATCGTATTGTAGCCGCTTGTCTTCAGCATCAGTATCCTAAAAATGCTGATTTAGAAACGGCCTGCAAGCATTGTAGCGATCAAGAGCGTAGTGCAATGGAATCAGAGCGTAGCGCTAATAAATACAAGCAAGTAGAGTATATGCAAGCATATGTAGGCGAAGTATTTGAAGCCGTAGTGAGTGGTGCCTCTACTTATGGATTTTGGGCAGAGACAGTAGCGCATAAATGCGAGGGTATGGTGAGTGTAAACGAACTTTTAAGTATTGATCAGTTTGAATACGTTGAGCAAGATTATGCTTTACGTGGAAGAAATACCGGTTTGCAATTTAGATTAGGCGATAAGGTGATGATAAAAGTATTAAGTGCTAATTTAGACAAGCGAACCATTGATTTTAGTTTAGAATCTATTGCAACTTTAAAAAAATAAAAAATTATGTCGACACAGTTACAAGAACTTAGTCAGCAATTTGAAACACGATTCCGACAATTAGTGCCCTTCGAGCAAGAGCCAAGAAATTTATATGAACCTTGTGCTTATCTCTTACAATTGGGCGGCAAACGCATACGACCAGTTTTGTGTTTGATGGCAGCCCAAGCTTTTGATGCGGACCAAGAAGATGCATATCATATTGCAGCGGCTATAGAGCTCTTTCATAATTTCACCTTGATTCATGATGATATTATGGACAAAGCTCCGTTGCGAAGAGGATTTGAGACCGTGCATGCAAAGTATGGCTTAGCTACAGGCATATTGAGTGGTGATGTTATGTTTATTTATGCCTACGAATTATTAATTAAGAGCAAGCAACAGCCATTGGGCTTATTAGCGCTTTTCAATAAAACGGCTATCGAAGTTTGTGAAGGGCAGCAGTGGGATATGGATTTTGAACAAAGAGCAGATGTAAGTATAGACGCGTATTTAGAAATGATTCGTTTAAAAACTTCAGTCTTGTTAGCGGCGAGTTTACAGATGGGTGCTATGGCAGGTAAGGCTAGCGAAGAACAAGCTGCTGCATTATATAATTTTGGAATTCAATTGGGTTTGGCATTTCAATTACAAGACGATTATTTAGATGCCTTTGGAGAAGTGGCTAAATTAGGCAAGCAAAAAGGTGGCGATATACAGGCCAACAAAAAAACCTATTTATTGTTAAAAGCAATGGAGCTTGCTAATGAGGAACAGAAAAACCAGATTGAAGCATTATTGCAAAGTACGGCAGAAGATAAAGTAGCTCAGATGCTATCTTTATTTGAAGCCACAAAAGCTAAAGACGCTTGCAAAACACTGATGCAGCAATATACCCAAGCGGCATTTGATAGTTTAGAAAGCTTGTCTATAGCGCCCCATAAAAAAGAACCTTTTATACAAGTCACCAATTATTTATTAAATAGAGAACATTAATTATGAACTATTGGTTAGTAAAATCAGAGCCCTTCAAATATAGCTGGGAGCAATTTTGTAAAGACAAAAAAACCTTTTGGGATGGCGTCCGCAATTATCAGGCAAGAAATAATTTGCGTGCTATGGCTAAGGGCGATGAAGTGTTGTTTTATCATAGCAATGAAGGCTTAGCTATTGTTGGAATAGCTACCGTAGCCAAAACGGCTTACCAAGATCCTACTACGGATGATACCAATTGGTTGGCGGTAGATCTTAAACCTTTGAAGGCATTAAAAAATACCGTTAGTTTGGCTACTATGAAACAAACACCAGGCTTAGAAAATTTAGCCTTAATAAAACAAGGTCGTTTGTCGGTATGCCCAGTAACGCCCATGGAGTATAAGATCATTTTAGATTTGGCGAAGTAGTAACTTTTGTTGAATTTACATAAACAAAAAACCTCTGAACATCAGAGGTTTTTTTGTGCGGCAAAGGAGATTCGAACTCCCACGCCCGTTAAAAGGCGCTACCACCTCAAGGTAGTGCGTCTACCAGTTTCGCCATCGCCGCTTGAGAGACGCAAAATTAAGCATTAATATTTAAATTCCTACAAGGGTAAGATAATTCTAAATGTGGCTCCTTTGCCCAATTCTGTTTGGCGCAATTGCAAATTACCTTTATGGTATTGCTCCACAATCCGTTTAGATAAAGACAATCCCAAACCCCAACCTCTTTTCTTAGTACTATAACCAGGTTTAAAAATTTGTTTGGCCTGTGCTTTACTCATGCCTTTGCCTGTATCGCTAATGTCAATGACTACCTGTTTATCTTCTTTTTGTAGGCTAATTAAAATTACGCCTTTATGAGTCATAGCATCTAAGGCATTGCGTAGCAAATTTTCAATAACCCATTCTATCAAAGTAGCGCTCATAGGTATACTAATTGGCGTTTCGTTTGCTATACAATCGATGCGTACATGCTTGGGTGCACGTACTTGCATATAGTCTTTGATGCGGGCTACGAGTTGACTTAGATCTTGGACTTCTAATTTGGGTGTACTTCCTATTTTACTAAATCGATCAGCAACAAGTTGAAGTCGATGTACATCTTTTTGAAGTTCTTGGAGCAATTCGGGTGGGGTATTATGTTGTTCCAGTAATACTGTCCACGCTTCAAGCGAACTGATAGGTGTTCCGAGTTGATGTGCAGTTTCTTTAGATAAGCTAATCCATAATTGATTTTGTTTGGCACTATGAGCGGCAGAAAGCGCAATAAGCACCACCGATAAAAATAAGAAGATGATACATAATTGGATATAGGGAAACTGACGTAGTTTTTTGAGATGCTCCGATTCGCCATAGTAAATATAGTTTTTCCCAAAGCCAAAATCTACAACTACCTTGGGATGCTGGTGCCTAAAAGCAAGCAATTTTTGATTGAGTAAACTACTATCTTGCTTGGCCTTATGATCAATATTTTTAGAATCGATAATGGTGTTTTTTTCATCAGTGAGGATAACGGGAATAGTTTTATTAGAGTCGATATTAGAGAGGGCAAATGAAATAGCATCATTATCGCTGCTTTTGGCCAAGAGCTCAAAAGATTTGGCTAATATAGACACTTTCTTACGCTCTTCTTGTGCTAAATCATTCGCTAGATTATTGGTATAATAAAGAGATGCAGCTACAATGAGTAGTGCAATAAAGATAAATCCCGATTTCCAATTGATAAAACTTGCCATTTCTAGACAAATAAACTAAAATTGATGAAATTTATTGTGATTATTTTAGATAATCTATTATTTTTGTAGCGGAAAAATAAATCAACATGCAATCTCACCACACGAACAACGAAACTATTATCGATAATCCAGCGGATTTAGAATTAAACAAACCTTCTAAATCTCGTTTCCTTTTTGTACTTGTTTTCTTCAGTATATTTATTTTTTCTTGGGCAGGTTGTTATAATCTATACCAACACAAGTTTGCAAACCACACTCCAGAAGTTCCTGGAAATACGCAATACGAGCCAGTTTACAAATAATATCATCGGATGATCCAATGCAACTATGATACTGCCGTTGTTATATTAAGTTATAACGGTAAAAAATGGCATGATTTATTTTTACCTAAAATCATAGAGCAAGCAAAGGATCAATACCAAGTTATAGTAGTAGATAACGCATCTACAGATGATACCTTACTACATGTACAAACCCATTACCCTTCTGTAACTACCTTGCATTTGCCTGTTAATAGAGGCTTTGCCAATGGCTATTACGAAGCCCTTCAGCAAATTGCTGCTACCTATTACATTTTATTGTCAGCAGATTTTGAGGTTACCGATAATTGGTTCTCACCCATACATGATAAAATGCTTTCTGATCCTCAGATCGCTGTTTGTCAGCCTAAAATTAGATATTGGAAAGAGCGTAGCTATTTCGAATATGCCGGAGCTGCTGGTGGTTATATGGATTATTTGGGCTACCTTTTTTGTAGAGGACGCATATTTGAAACCTTAGAAGAAGATCACCATCAATATGATGATGCTGTAGAATTGTTTTGGGCATCAGGTGGATGCTTTGTTGTGAATGCGGCAGTATACCATCATGTAGGGGGCTTAGATAGAGATTTATATGCGCATATGGAAGAAGTTGATTTGTGCTGGCGTATAAAAAATGCAGGCTACAAAATTGCTTATGTTCCTAATGCTACCGTATATCATGTAGGTGGAAGTGTAATCAGTTATGGCAGTACCCAAAAATTATTTTATAATTTCAGAAATAGCTTAATACTCCTGCTTAAAAATGAACGCAGCGCCAAATTATGTTGGTTGCTTCCTGTGCGTTTGGTTTTAGATGGGGTAGCCGGACTGCAATTACTTTTACAAGGTAAATGGAAACATACCTTAACAATAGTAAAAGCACATTTTAGTTTTTACGGACAATTGGGCTTATGGTTGAAGAAGCGCGCTAAAAACAAAGCGCTAATCACACACCGAAATACGGTTGGTATTTATCAGAAAAGTATTATTTGGCAGTACTTTGCCAAAAAGAAACGCACTTTTTCAGCATTAGATTTTAAAACTAAAGCGATTTAGTTATTACACTTATTAGGCTTCGTCTTCTTCATGGTAAGGGCTAGCTGCTTCTTGCATGAGTTTTTCTAAACGAGCACGTATCCACAAATAGCCACCAAAACCAATAGCATAAATTAAAAGCATACGATAAGGTTGCGTACAAAATTGTGCAAATGCGTTGTAATCATCTACGCTTAGTAATTGTTTTTTATATAAAAGCATATATACGACCATCGTTCCAAGCATCATTCCTAAAAATAAAGCACCCAAGGTGTAGAGTACCCATTTTATTGGATTTTGACCTATTCGTTTAGCGCGAATATAGTTTTGATAGCAAAGAAATATAAAAATAATAATATCCATGGTCGATCTATTGAGCCTGTAAATCTACTCTTTTTTTGTGGCTAATGCCAATACTTCTAAAGTTTCAATTATTTTTACAATCAAATTTAAATTATGAAAAAGCAATTTCTTTTTGGAATGTTTGTATTAGCGATGATAAGCTCTACGCTTTCTTGTAAAAAAACAGATACAACTTGTGCTACGGTAACCACTGCAGCACCGGATGCTGAAAAAGTATTCTTAAGAAATTATATTACTACAAACAGTATTAATGCTACTGAAGATAGTAGAGGATTTTTTTATAGCATAGATTCCGTGGGCGGCACAAAACCTACTGCATGTTCTAATGTAACGGTAAACTATACCTTGCGCTTATTAAATGGCACCTTAGTGGATAATGGTAATAACGTAACCTTTAACCTTATGAATTTGATTATAGGTTGGCAAGAGGGAATTCCATTGATAGGTAAAAATGGGAAAATAATATTGTATCTGCCACCAAGCTTAGCTTACGGATCACAGGCTACATCTGGTATTCCGGCTAATTCTTATTTGGTATTTACGATTAGCTTAAAAGAAGTGTACTAAACCGAAAAAGAAGTACCACAACCACAAGTGCTACTTGCATTTGGATTTTTAAATACAAATCCTCTAGCATTTAGTCCGTCTTGAAAATCTACTTCCATTCCAATTAAATAAATGCCATGTGCTTTTTTTATAAGTACTGGTATGCCTTCTATTTCAAATAGTTCATCATCTGCTTCTTGTACATCAAATCCTAGTACATAAGTCATGCCTGCGCAGCCGCCTCCTTTTACACCAATGCGTAAATGTTGGGTAGCATCAAAATCAGCAGCGCTCATTAATCGTTTAACTTCAACAATTGCTCCTTGACTAAGCGAGATAGGACTTGTTTGTACGGCTTCCATGGTTCTAAATTTTAAGTAAAATTACTAGCTCTTGCTTACAACACAAAATAGAAATCATTTATGCTGCTATGTTTTTCATAAAATTACTGATTTATAGTGCGATTATTCGTTTCAATTAAAGATAATAGTTACTTTTGTAGCACCTTTAAAAAGAGTACAACATGTCTGAAGTAATGCAACAAATTATTGCCGATACGCAATCGAATATGAAAAAAGCGATTACGCATTTGGAATCAGAATTAACAAAAATTAGAGCAGGTAAAGCTACTGCAACGATGCTTGATGGTATCATGGTTGATTATTATGGATCGCCAACGCCTATCAACCAAGTAGCTAATATTACTACACCCGATGCAAGAACGATTTCTTTGCAACCATGGGAAAAAACAATGATGGCGCCAATTGAAAAAGCAATATTAGCTTCTAATATTGGATTGACACCACAAAACGATGGTACTTTAATTCGTTTGTTTTTACCTCCAATGACCGAAGAGCGAAGAAAAGAATTAGTAAAAAGAACATTAGCCGAAGGCGAAACCGCTAAAATTGCTGTTCGTAATATTCGTAGAGAAGGCATTGAACAAATTAAAAAATTGCAAAAAGATGGATTGAGTGAGGATATTGCTAAAGGTGGAGAAGATCAAGTGCAAGCATCTACAGATAAACATATTGCCTTAGTAGATCAAGTATGCAAGGATAAAGAAAAAGAAATCATGACTGTTTAATAAATTTTATGCAAAGAGATACTGCCTTATTTAATTTAATTCATGAAGAATTACATCGCCAACGTAGAGGTTTGGAGTTAATTGCTTCAGAAAATTTCACCAGCTTACAAGTTATGGAAGCTATGGGAAATGTAATGACCAATAAATATGCCGAAGGGTATCCTGGACGTAGATATTATGGTGGATGTGAAGTAGTAGATCAGTCGGAGCAATTAGCAATCGATCGTTTAAAAGAGATTTTTAATGTGTCGTATGCCAATGTGCAACCGCATAGTGGTGCTCAAGCTAATGCAGCGGTAATGCTTGCATTATTGCAACCAGGTGATACTATTTTAGGATTAGATTTAAGTATGGGTGGGCATCTTACTCATGGTTCTGCAGTAAATTTCTCTGGAAAATTATATAAGCCTACCTTTTATGGTGTAGTGCCTGAAACCGGATTGATTGATTACGATACCTTAGAATTACAAGCTCGCACACACAAACCTAAGTTAATTATTTGCGGAGCATCGGCATACAGTAGAGATTGGGATTATAAACGTATTAGAGCTGTAGCAGATGAAATAGGTGCTTTAGTATTAGCCGATATCTCTCATCCTGCAGGATTGATTGCCAAAGGTCATTTAAATGACCCATGTACTTACTGCCATATCGTAACATCTACTACCCACAAAACCTTAAGAGGTCCTCGTGGTGGTATCATTATGATGAGAACTGATTTCGAAAATCCTATGGGACAAACAGGTCCGAAAGGAGAAATCAGAATGATGAGTCAATTACTTGACTTGGCGGTATTCCCAGGCACACAAGGTGGTCCATTAGAGCATGTGATTGCTGCTAAAGCCGTTGCTTTTTTTGAAATTCTACAACCAGAATTTAGAGCGTATACCGAGCAAATGCTTAAAAATACCAAAGCCATGGAAGCAGCCTTTTTAGATAAAGGTTATCATATCGTTTCTGGTGGTTCTGATAATCACTTATTATTGCTCGATTTGCGTAATAAGAATATCAGTGGTAAAAAAGCTGAAAATACATTAGTAAATGCAGATATTACACTGAATAAGAACATGGTTCCTTTCGATGATAAATCGCCATTTATTACTTCCGGTATTCGTGTTGGGGTGCCAGCCATAACAACCAGAGGCTTAAAAGAAGCGCATATGCCTTTAGTGGTAAATTGGTTAGATAAAGTTTTGATGGATCCGGATAATGAAAGCAATATTGAAAAAGTACGTAAAGAAGTCAATGAATTTATGTTGCAATTTGCTTTGTATCCAGAAATGTAATAGAATTTAAAATTGTTTTAAAGGCACTTCATAGTGCCTTTTTTATTTTATGAAAAGAAGTACCGTTTTATTCTACTTAGTTCATGTAGCTAAATATAATCATGCAGAAGCCAAGCAATTATTAGCTTCAGAGCAAGTATTGGTGAATGGTGCTATAACACGGATAGATCAATTGTTGCAAAAACAAGATGCGTTACATGTTGGTGATCGCTTATTAAAACCAGGAAAGATTTGGAAGTATTATGCTTATCATAAACCAAGGGGTATAGAATCTACATTAAACAAAAACATAAATGCCAATTTAGCGGCACATATTGATGCAGACGAACATTTATTTCCTGTAGGAAGATTAGATAAAGCCTCTGAAGGTCTTATGATTTTAACTAACGATGGAAGCGTTTATAAAAAAACATTAGCTAAAGAAGAGCAGATTGAAAAAGAGTATTTAGTCCGACTAAATAAAAGCATAGATGTTTCCTTTCAAGTTGCAATGGAAGAGGGCATAGTAATTATGGGGCAAAAAACATTACCCTGCAAAGTAAAGCTTGTAGATGAGTATACCTTTTCAATAATTTTAATACAAGGGCTGAACAGACAAATACGCCGCATGTGTTACAAATTGGGTTATGAGGTTGTTTCTCTTAAACGAATTAGAATTGGCACCTTATCATTAGGCGATTTAAAAGAAGGTGCTATACTAGAAATTAAAAAAGGTTCTTGGTTAATTTGAAATTGTATAATTTTTAAAATTATTAAGAATAGATTGCCAGCTGTTCTGTTGTAATGCTCTTGAGTTTATTTTTTCAGCTTCAAAATGGGTGGTGATTTGAATTGCCCCATCAATTTCTTCAAAATAGGTAACAACGGCTCTTCCATCTTCGAGAGTATATGCTATTTCTTGATTGGGAATTATTTTTGTATAGGTGCATTTAAGATCAAATCCGAAGCTGCCATCTTTAGCTTCCATTCTGATGTCAAATCCTTTACCTACTGCTAATTCATTCGTTGCTCTTGGGCAATGCCAACTGGGATCTGCAAAGTACCAATTGCATATATGAACAGGAAGATTCCAGTATTCCCAAATTTTATTAATAGGCGCTTCAATTGAAGTAGAAATTATGATTGGATTATCCATTTTTATGCGTTGATTAATTTTTCAATATCAAATTTAGACATTTGCATAAAGGCATACATAACTTTTGGCGCTTTTTCAGGATCATTCATAAGCGAACCTAATATCGAAGGAACGATTTGCCAAGAAACCCCATATTTATCAATCATCCAGCCACATTTTCCAGGCTGCCCTTCACGACCAAATTGATCCCAGTAGTAATCAATTTCTTCTTGGGTGTCGCATGTAATAATATAAGAATTAGCTGCTGAAAATTTATATTCAGGTCCTCCGTTAAGAGCCATAAATTTGCTTTGATTGATTTCGAAAACCACAGCCATTGGATTAACAGATAAGATCTTTGAATCTTTAAAAACAGAACAATAAAATTCTGCTGCTGCTTTGGCTTGACCATCAAACCATAAGCAAGGATATAATTTATTAGACATAGTAAAAGTTTAAAAAAAAGGGTTGAAATTTCAACCCTTTACATATGTGTGATTAAGCTAATTTTTTCTGCAAATTAGCATCAATAGCATCTAAGAACTCTTCTGTATACAAATAGTGCTCGCCATGATTTACTTTGTTGCCGTGAATACAAACAGCTAAATCTTTTGTCATTTTACCACTTTCAACGGTTTCAATACAAACTTGTTCAAGTGCATTACAGAAATCTACTAAAGCTTGGTTATTGTCTAATTTACCTCTAAAAGCCAAACCTCTCGTCCATGCAAAAATAGATGCAATTGGATTGGTTGAGGTTGGTTTTCCTTTTTGATGCTCGCGATAGTGGCGCGTAACAGTACCATGTGCTGCTTCTGCTTCCATGGTTTTACCATCAGGCGTAATTAAAACAGAGGTCATTAATCCTAAGCTACCAAAACCTTGCGCTACGGTATCACTTTGTACATCGCCATCATAGTTTTTGCAAGCCCATACAAAATTGCCATTCCATTTTAATGCACTAGCTACCATATCGTCAATTAAACGATGCTCATAAGTAATGCCATTTTCTTGGTAGGCAGTTTTAAATTCATTTTGATAAATTTCTTCAAAGATGTCTTTAAAACGACCATCGTATTTTTTAAGGATGGTGTTTTTTGTAGATAAGTATAAAGGCCATTTTTTGTTTAATGCCATATTAAAACATGCACGAGCAAATCCTTTAATAGATTCGTCGGTATTGTACATCGCTAAAGCAACGCCATCGCCTTTATAGTCATAAACAGTATGCTCAATGGTTTGACCATCTGCGCCTTCAAATTTGATTGTTAATTTACCTGCACCTTTCACAACGAAGTCAGTTGCTCTGTATTGGTCACCAAATGCATGACGGCCAACGATAATTGGTGCATCCCAATTGCTAACTAAGCGAGGGATATTATTGATAACGATAGGCTCTCTAAAAACAGTACCATCTAAAATGTTTCTAATCGTGCCATTTGGGCTTTTCCACATTTGTTTTAAACCAAATTCTTGAACACGTTGCTCATCAGGGGTAATGGTAGCACATTTTATACCAACACCATATTCTCGAATTGCATTTGCAGCGTCAATCGTTACTTGGTCATTGGTAGCATCTCTATGTTCCATGCCCAAATCGAAGTATTTGATGTCTACATCCATATAAGGAAGGATCAATTTATCTTTAATAAACTTCCAAATAATTCTAGTCATTTCATCACCATCCAATTCTACAACAGGATTTGCTACTTTAATTTTTGCCATTTTTAATAGTTTAAATGTTTCCTCAAAAATAATCGCTTTCTTTCGAATTTCTATAATTTATTTTCAAATACGTTTTCGTGGGTAAATAATGGTCTTAATTTTAGGATATTTTCAGTATTTTTCATAAGTTTATAAATCAATCAAAGTACAACCAATCATACATTTTTCTTATGAAATTTATTTTCAACACCCTAATTCTATTTGCTGTATTGTTCAGCGGGAAAACTTTTGCTAATAATTCTATTTGGTTACCCTTAAATAGTGCACAAGTAGAAGCTACTTTAGCAGCTGATTTTAACGTTAGCGCTAGTAGTTCGTGGTCATTCGATTTAAGTCAAATGACCAATTTGTTAAACACTGCAGGTAATAATCCCAATAATGCCATTAATATTTCATTGCCCTACCCAGATGGATCGTTTCATACCTACAAAGTATGGGAGTCTTCTATTATGGAGGCGGGTTTAGCGGCTAAGTTTCCACAGATTAAAACCTATTCTGGATTTGATATTGCTAATCCTGGTGCTGTTTTAAAGCTAGATGTTAATCCAATCAACTTCCATGCAATGGTTTTTGATGGTGCTCGCACCTTTATGATTAATCCAAGAAATAAGAATAATGCGTCTGTGTATGCTTCTTTTTTCAAAAGAAATTTGATTAGAACCTATCAACAACAAATGCATTGTGAATTCGGTCAAACTAATTCAGGCTTAGTTCCTAATGGTACTACTATCAATATAGGCAATGGATTACCAGCTTTAAATACTACAGCACAACGTACCAATGGTACTATTCATAAAAAATATAGATTAGCATTGGCTTGTACTTATGAATATGCTTGCGCTGTAACAGGTTCTACTACGCCTACACAGGCGCCTGTATTGGCTGCTATGGTAACCTCTGTGAATAGAGTAAATGGGGTATATGAAACAGAGTTAGGTGTATCCTTAGCTTTAGTAAATAATACTAACTTATTGATTTACTTAACTAGTGCAGATCCTTATACGAATAATAGTGGTTCTACTATGTTGGGCCAAAATCAAACTACAGTAACAAATATTATTGGAAGTGCTAATTATGATATAGGCCATGTGTTTTCTACAGGCGGCGGCGGTATTGCATCATTAGGAAGTGTTTGTGGTAGTGTAAAAGCTCAAGGTGTAACCGGTTCTGCTAATCCTGTAGGTGATGCTTTTGATATCGATTATGTTGCACATGAAATGGGCCATCAATTTGGATGTAATCATACCTTCAATTCTAATAGTGGATCATGCTCTGGCAATAGAAATAATAATACCGCATACGAGCCATTAAGCGGTACTACCATCATGGCCTATGCAGGAATTTGTAACCCAGATAATATTCAAGCACATTCTGATCCTTATTTTCATGCAGCTAGTTTAGTAGAAGCTTCTAAATTTATTACAACAGGTTCTGGTACTTGCTATACAGTAGCGACACCAACTAATCCAAATCCTGCATCTTTACCAAGCATTCAAGCTACCTATAACATTCCGTTTAAAACCCCATTTGAATTGACTGCTCCGGTTGCAACAGATCCAGATCACCAATCTATGACTTATTGTTGGGAAGCATGGAATTTAGGGAATTTTGGAACTGCATGGGCAACAGCTTACACTGCTGGACCAAACTTCAGAACATTCTTACCCGATACTGGTCGTACGCGCATATTTCCTATGGCAAGCAGAGTAGTACGCAATACAGCATCTCCAAATTACTTAGGAGAGAAATTACCAGAGGTAGCAAGAAAAATTACAGCAAAATTGACCGTTCGTGATATCAACAATGGTATTGGCTGTTTTAACTTCACAGACGATTCTGTAAATATTAATGCTGTTAATACTACCAATGCATTTACCGTGCTTACGCCTGCCACTACGGCAACTACATGGGTAGGTGGTACTAATCAAACGGTAACTTGGAATGTAGTTGGAACCACTGCTGCACCAATTAATTGTAATGTAGTAAATATCTATTTGAGTATTGATAGTGGATATACCTTCCCTTATTTAGTAGCATCTCAAGTGCCTAATACAGGTACTGCTACATTTTCTGTACCTAATATCAATACTACCAATAAAGCAAGGATTAAAGTAAAAGGGGATAGTAACATATTCTTCAACCTAAATCCGAGTGTATTCACTATTCAAAAGAATAATACACTTTCTTCACCTAATTTAATTACAGAGGGAGATTCTTTAACCTTATGTTCAGGTAAAACAACAACTTTGCATTATGCAGGTCCTGCCGGTTACGCTATTACTTGGTTTAATAATACCGCTTTTGACTCTGTAACTTTTGTGCCAGCTACAACAGGATTTTATACTGTATCAGCTAATAATGGCGTAAACTATTATATTGATACGATTTATATTACGGTAAATCCGTCTCCATCAGCTAGTATCACTCCTGCAGGTACTACCTTATTTTGCGCACCAAGCGCACTTAGC
>ENA-OUVC01000464-OUVC01000464.1-marine-metagenome-genome-assembly--contig:-NODE-464-length-27028-cov-3.802419_pt1 | contig 27028 bp, 28 predicted proteins | sample MGYA00248622_ERZ508571 | MGnify/ENA primary metagenome ERZ508571 (study PRJEB26236, sample SAMN06267175) | marine metagenome | isolation source: Columbia River Estuary | place: USA:Columbia River Estuary... | reverse complement strand
GGAGTACGCACGTCAACTGCTGCAGCATCGGCATTTACATCGACCGTCACTGGAGTTCCGGTTGCACCGTCAACAACAATTTGCACTGCGTCGCCAGAAGAGGTGACGGAGTTGTTCTCGCCGTTTGACGAGCCCACTAAGTTGCCATCGGCAAGAGTGAGCACTACTTCGGGGTTGTTTGTTGAAACCGCATCGCTGCTGAGATCAATAGTGGTGTCTGCTGAACCCGGTGTATCAATTTGTACAGCAACTTTTGAGGTAATACCCGAGATGCGAGTAGCTGAAGGCAAAGTGAATTTTGCTGGCTTGTCGTCGGGAATGGAAACGATGTAGTCAGTAGGAGCATTGGTAGATGGGCCAGCAGCAGATGAACGCAACGGACGCACACTGCTGTTGCCAATTTCATTGAGACCTGGTGTCAGAACGCCATCGGCAGTTTCAATTTTCCAGTTCGGCAATGCAGAGCGCACGACGAGAAGCGATTTCTGCACTGCACTCTTATCGCCGCAGAAAGGGCAAGTACCAGTGGCACGCGTTTCCATTGAGGTGATGTCGAGATCTTTCGACTTGCCTGTCCATGCATTTGGGTCATTATTTGGGTCGGCTCCGGCAAAGGAGAACTCCCATGTTCCTTCAGCAAGGTCAACTTTCACGAAACGATCTTGGCCTGGCCAGTTCGAGTCGTAAATCTTGATCTTTACTAAATCGGCGGTTTCGTATTCCACGGCATAAGGCAATACCGCGTGGCCACCATCATCGGTGTACACACCGAGGCTGTAACCAACAACTTTTTTCGCAAAGGATGCTTCGAGAGCAGCAATTTTTTCTTTGAGAGATTTCTTTGCCCACTGATCTGTTTCATCTTGTGTTTCTTTTAAGAACTGTGTGGCAAATGCACGCATGATGCCGTGCGTTACATCACCCTGGTTCAACAATTCCACTGAGTTCGGCTTCACCGCTTGTGAGAAACGGGCAGCGGCGAGAACAACAAAGCCTTCACAGTGACCAGCGGCGCGCGAGTCGTTCACCATGCGTGCCCATGCAGCAGCTTCTGCTGTTGGTTTACATGGGTCAGCAACACCGTCAACGCAAATGTCGGGAGTTGCACCGAACATCGAAACGAGATCGGTTTCGCCAAACACTTCCGGTGTACCTGCTGCACCGAAGTTAGGAAAGGCAAAGCCGTTCGGGTTAGGGGCAAGACCAGTGTCTTGTGAAGTGCCTGTTGCTTCGGGAACCGTTATATCGGGGCCTGCAGTTGAAGCTCCCCCGCCACCGCCACATGCAGCCAAAAGGGCAACAACAGACGCAGTGGCAATCACCTTTAAATGAAGTTTCATTGTCATACCATAGATCAGGCAGAGAGGTTTCGCAGGTCGCATAGCGTTGCGAGATTCACCTCGCCACGGCTTGCCACGGGCGTACGACGCTCGGTGTGGCTGAGATGGCAGAGTTCTTGGCCAAAGGCATCGGCCATGAGCACCCCTGCTTCTTGGCAAATGAGCAGGGAAGCTAAGTAGTCCCAGACCCCATGTGTATCGCAGTCGAGGTACCCATCGAGGGCCCCTTCGGCTACCAAACACAGGTCGAGTGCTGCAGAACCCAATGCGCGAAATTGCCACCATGGGCGTTCGCCTGGCGGCGGGCCAGAAATGCCAATCACCGATTCGGCCATGGGGCGCTCGACGCCTGCGCTGAGCGGCACCCCATTACGCCAAGCACCCTTGCCACGAATGGCGATGTACTCCACATGAGGTGCACATAACTGAGCAACCACCGCCACACGCGGGCCAAATTGGTCGACGGCGCACAACGCTGTTGCATACCAGGGAATTCCACGACTCGCATTGGTGCTGCCATCTATAGGGTCAACCACAATCACCAACTGGTTGCCAAGATCACTTGGGCTCGCAGGAACCATTCCTGTTGCCCCGCTTTCTTCAGAGAGCACACCGCAACCAAAGCCACCAATTGCACCGAGGACGGCATCGTTCACCGACAAGTCGGCTCGGTATTGACCACTGACGGCTCCGGAAAATGACCAATCGGTGATGGTGCTTGCCATTGCCTGAGCTATTCCTGCGCCCTGACGTAATGCAAAAAGAATTTCCTCGTCGGAAGATGAAGACGTGAGTACGGAAGTGAGTTCGGCCACAAGGTAACGGTAGTGTCACGGCGTGGCAGTTATTGACGTTGCAGGCTTTGTTTCTGACCTGAAAAGCCATGCCGTCGACCATGGTTTCCATGTGCACGATGAACGTCATTTCGTCGAGACCTATTCATTGCGTCAAATGTGGGAAGTCGACCTCCACCCGGAAGAAGCATGCAGTGGGCCCATCGACCTACACATGTCACTTGAAGTTGACCCGCGCGTTTTGCTTGGCTTTGAAGATGTGGTGGTGAAACTCGACGACCCCGACGATGAACCACCGGGTGATTTTCAATTCCAGTTGGTCTTCACGTGGACACTTCCCCCTCTCACTCGCCCGCCCGACCTTTTGGTACTCGCTACTGAACTCGCCGGTGTTGGTGGCATCGATTTACCTATTGAAGTATCGGCAATTGACTCTTTTGCATCGGTCACCGATGCTCCCGAACGCTCGCTGAGTTTGGTGGCACGCGTGCCCGTGCCTCTTGCCGATGTTTATGCCGTGCGCGACGAAGGATTCTGCACAATTCTCGACAAGTGCCGCGAAGTGAGCCTCGACCTCTTGGCGCGCGCTCCTCTATGGATCGACATCGATTAGTTCAAGTAGGAAATGATGGCTCGTCAACAACGCGCACGGAAAAGTGCACTTCTCATTACCGCAGTGCTATTGCTTGCCGGTGCGTCGTGGGGTCTTGGCGAATGGAAACCTTTCGCTTACAACTGGCCAGACAAGTGGGACACCCGGCTCGCGCCACTTGCAGCTTTTGTTGAGAAGCAAACGGGTTACACCTTTGAGCACCCCGTGCGTGCTCGATTTTTGAACGATAAAGAGTTCAACAAACTTGTGGTGAACGATGAAGCAGACCTGTCTACCGACGACAAGCAGTACTACGCCGACCTCAATGCGCTACTGCGCACACTTGGATTAGCAGACGGCTCATTTGATTCTTTTAGCGGACTCAATGACCTCAGCTCTGGCAACACACTTGCTTACTATTCGCCTACTGATCGCGAAATGGTCATTCGCAGTGACGCCACGGCGCTGAAAGGTGGGGCACTCTCTGCTTCGCTACGCGCCGTTGTGGTTCACGAGTTAGCACACGCCTTACAAGATCAAGAATTTGGTCTTGCACGCATTAATCGTCGCCACACCACTTCAGAAGAGTCGGTTGCTATGAAAACCGTTCTTGAGGGCCACGCCAATGCAGCTGAGAGCCAATATGTTGAAGAAAATTTTGACGACAAGGAACTTGAGCAATATCAAGAAGTCACCACCACGTCAACCGACCCGAAGGTGAAGTCGATCCCTGAGGTTTTGAGCGCTCAACAATCGGCACCATATGTTTTTGGCCCCACGTTTATTGCCGCATTGAAGCAAAAAGGACCGCAAGCGATAACCGATGTATTTCTCAAGAAGCCACCTCACTCCCTTGCGGAAATTATCTTGCCATCGAAATACTTTGCTGAGAAAACACCTACTGAACTCGAGCCGCCTGCCGTGCCGCGAAAGAATGAATATGCACTCGGCGACCAACTCAACCAACTCGACATCTATTTCATTTTGGTGAAAGCACTTGGAGCACCCAAGGCTCTTCAAGTGAGTGACATGTGGGGCAATGGCCAATACACCGCGTACCGGGCAAAAGACAAGAACGGAAATGGCAAATTCTGCGTGTCGATGAGTGTTGTTGGCTCAACAAATACTGGAACACAAAAGATCTCTGAGGCTTTTACAACGTGGGCAAAAAATCCGATATTCATTGATGCACAGGTAAAAGTAGAAGACGACCACGTTGTAATTTCCGTATGCGACCCAGGAACAAAAGTAAAACACTCACTTCCCACTACCGACGACACATCACAAATCTTCTGGCGCTCGAGCGATATGGCATTCATCATGCGCTCGGAAGAAAATACCGATGCTGAATGTGTTTCCACAGGGCTCTATACCGAATTCCTCGTTGAGGAAATATCTACCAACGAGGAAGTGGTGACGCGATATGGCGAACTTCTCGATGAGTGCTCGCTGAGATAACCCACGCTTGAACTGAACCACGGCACCGCAACTGCTGCCACACAACATGTAACAATGCCGATGTAATGTGCACATGTAGTCAATAGCGTCACCCAGTAAAACTTATTGAAAGCAGTTTCCCATGGCATTTGGCCAACCTTCAGGCCCACCCGCACCCATGCAAATGATTAAAGAGTTATTGAGCCTCTTGCAAGCAGCGGGCCATAGCGATTTTCGCGATGCGCGCGGGCCGATGGGTTTCAACCAACGCCAAGCAGGTGGAAAATTCACACGCGCTGAGGCTGAAGCTTTCATCACACAACTCAACGATGCCGCCGAGTTCCCCAGCAGCGAACCCGCTGCGCCACAACACGCATCATTTCAAAAGAAGTCGGCAAGCTTGCCGACAAAAAGTACGACCGAACAACGCTTACTCAAAAAATTAAGCGACGACGACCTTGCAGCGGAACTACAAAACCGCGGCTGGGTTGTAATGAAGCCTTAATTAACGAGGGCGTTGCGGGTCATCTGCGGGAAGTAAACGAAATACTTCTTTGAATGGCAACTGATCGCGTGTTGCCACCACGTAAACAACAGTGCTCTCCGACTCTCCTTCAATGTGCAGAGCACCTGCAGGAATAATGAGTTTGTCGCCTGCCGAGAGTGACAACCACTGCCCTGTTTCTCCGTCGAGGATGGTGGAGTTGCCGCTAATGACATACCCATGCACATCACATGCATGCCAATGCACATCGGGTGGCGCAGAGGGTTCAGAAATAAATGTTGTCGGCCAAAATTCATCGCGAGCAATATCTTCTAGTGCACCACGCAAACCGTCAAAATAGTTCTTCTTTACCGATACACCCATATCCGTAATGTAGACCAATACCAACTAGGCAGATTACGCCTTTGCGCGTGTACGCCGCAGAACAGGGTCGGCAATACGCAACACGTTGTCGGCAAGGCGCATTACTTTTCCGGCAGCACCTGGTGTTGATGAGTCGATGAGGTTTCCCATCACCGCAAGCGTGATGTCGGCAGCACTTTGTGTTCCAACAGCAATGCGCAGGCCAGGCTTCAACAACCAGGGGTGCCCAATGATGAGGCTGAACCTACGACCTGTGCGCAAGAAGTCGTCGAAGCGCTCGCCCACTTGTCGGTCGTATTCCTGCGGTGCAGTTTCCGGGTTATCGAGAAAACAATTCACTGCGAGCATGCCCGACTCCAAGGCGTAGTCAATGCCTTCGCCGTTCATGGGGTTCACAAAGCCGGCGGAATCGCCAATAGCTACCCAGCCAGGGCCAGAACGCTTCATGCAACTCATGGGTAAGCGCCATGCGCGTGGCTTTTCGATGTATTCGCCAAGCGTCCACGACTCACGAACAAGCGAGGCATATTGATCGAGCAATGTGTTGAGGTTGAGTTTCTTAAAACCCTTCATGGTGCTGAGAGCACCCACACCAATGTTCACTGTGCCATCACCAGCAGGGAACATCCACCCGTATCCAGGCACCGCTGTGCCGTGCTCGTCTTGCAAACTCAAAGATGCTTCCAAATAGCGCTCGGCGTGTCGTGGGGTTTGGGCATACGCTCGAATGGCTAAACCAAAAGTTTCATTGGGGTCACGAACTGCCCCCAACATTTTTGCTGCAGCTCCCTGTGCCCCAGCGGCAAGTACTACGAGTGATGCGCGAATGACTTCGCCACCCACCTCAACGCCAACTACTTTTCCTGCATCAAAAGCGGGAAGAGCTTCTGCATCGAAGCGCACATCGGCACCCGATGCAATGGCAATGTCTACTAAATACTGATCGAATCTTTGCCGTGGCCACACTGCTCCATGGCTTGGGAAGGCGGTGTTGGAAGGCCACAACAATTCGCGTTCTTTTTTTCCCGCAATCATGCGCAAACCATCAATGCGATGCGCAGGGGAAAAATCGATTTTCAGATCTTGCAAGGCGCCTATTGCCCGTGGGGTCAGGCCATCGCCACATACTTTGTCGCGGCCATAGCCCCCTTTTTCCAGCAACAGCACCTTGAGGCCAGCTCGCGCAGCGGTAATGGCAGCAGACGAACCCCCGGGGCCCGCTCCGATGATGGCAACATCAAAATGCATTCAACTACCCTGCCACTCCACGGAACTCAACGCCAAGTACAGCAACGAAATGAGTGGGGTACGCACCCATCTCACACCCCCTAGATACTGTGATCGTGAATTCATCCAGACGATCTGAGGGGCTTGGCCCGTTGAAGATCACCAACCGATTTCAAGTCGGTGGTAACGCCAAGTTCGATGAGGAGCAACAACATGAGTACAGAAACCAATTACACACCAGGGCATTGCGTGCATTTCATTCAAGCACGAAAGGCTTTAGAGGGGTCTGGGCAATGGCGGCCAGTAAGAGTTATTGAGATCGGAGACGGCGTCGTCACGCTTCAATTGAGTGGCAGTGTTGCCATCTACGAATGCCATGACACCACCCGGCTGCGCGAGCTGTTTGACACACAACGCGTACCGCTTAACCAAAGCGGCGAGAGTCTGGCGATTTTGGCACCACACCACGTATTGATCATCCCCTGTGCAGACGAAGACAAGACCTTCCCACGACAAGCACCAATTAATGCACTGGTGAGTTACCTCAAAGATGGGGCCGCTCTGTGGTCACCAACCACAGATGGTGCATGGCACCTTTTCTCCATCGCATTGAACGTGAAATAGCGAAAGTGGGCCCAGCAGGACTCGAACCTGCGACCAAGGGATTATGAGTCCCCTGCTCTAACCAACTGAGCTATGGGCCCGCGCGAGTTCTCAGGCTATCGTTCATTTCACTCCACCGAAGCGAAAGGTCACTGTGAGCAAAGTTTCACTCTCTCTTCTCGACCTTGCTTCCATTGGCGAAGGTGAATCGGTGCACGAAAGCCTGAATGGTTGCGTGACCGTTGCTCAAAAAGCTGAAGAGTTGGGCTACACACGAGTGTGGTACGCAGAGCACCACAACTCGCAATCCATTGCGTCGTCGGCTCCTGCAGTTCTCATTGCACATGTTGCAGCTAACACTTCCACCATTCGTCTTGGTTCAGGTGGCGTGATGTTGCCGAATCATTCACCTCTCGTCATTGCCGAACAGTTCGGCACATTGGCTGAGTTGCATCCGGGTCGCATCGACATTGGGCTTGGCCGCGCACCAGGCACCGATCAAAATACTTTTCGCGCATTACGTCGCGACCCACGTGCTGCAGAACACTTCGCCCAAGACGTGGTTGAACTGCAAGGTTTTCTCTCGCACAATTCGCGCGTTGAACATGTGCAAGCAACGCCGGGTTATGGTACATTTGTTCCGCTCTACATTTTGGGCTCATCGCTCTTTGGAGCACAGCTCGCGGCAGTGTTGGGCTTGCCCTTTGCTTTTGCCTCGCATTTTGCGCCACAGCACCTGCACGAAGCGCTCCACATTTACCGCGAACGCTTCACGCCATCGGCGCAGCTCGACAAACCGCACGCAATGGCGAGCATGAACATCATTGCGGCCGACTCCACTGCCGATGCTGAACGGCAACTCGAGCGCCGGCGCCGTGTATTCGCCAAAGCCCTCTTTGGCGGGCCAGGCAACCGTTTAAGCGACGAAGAAGTAACTGATCTCCTCAATTCACCACGAGCGCAGTACCTGAACCAGATTTTTACCTACAGCGCAGTGGGCGACACACAGCTGGTGAAAGAGAAGGTCAATGAGTTCCTTCGCGCTGTGGAACCCGATGAATTGATGGTGGTTCACCATTGTGAGAACACGCCGGCTCGACTGAGGTCGATGGAACTCTTAGCCGAGGCAATGCAGTAGCTCCGGGGGTGGGGCTCGAACCCACGACAAACGGATTAACAGTCCGTTGCTCTGCCAACTGAGCTACCCCGGAAAGGCGTACCGCAGGTTATCAGCGCAGGGTGCTTTTAGTCATCGAGAAAGCCCCGAAGACGTGCTGAATTATGAGGATGGCGCATCCGTGCCAGCGTTTTTTGTTCAATTTGACGAATACGTTCGCGCGTGACGCCAAATTGTGCCGCTACTTCGTCGAGAGTGCGTGGCTGAGAATCGGTGATGCCAAAGCGCATCTCGAGAATTTCTCGATCGCGTTCGGGCAGACCATCGAGTTCGGCCTTCACGAGGTCGATGAGTGCATGGCGCTCGGCGACTGAATTGGGCGCTTCCATTTTTTCATCGGCGATGATGTCGACCCAGGCTCCCCCGTCGCCGTCGTCGCCCAGTGGCGTGTCGAGGCTGACGGTGCCAAAGGCGTACTGCATGAGTTCAAGCACCTTTTCCACTTCAAGCCCACACCGATGAGCCACCTCTTCGGGGCTGGGGTCGCGTTCAAGTTCGGCCGTGAGCTCGCGCTCGGTGCGCTGCACGCGATTGACGAGTTCCATCATGTGGGTAGGAATGCGAATGTTGCGACCCTGGTCGGCCATTGCCCGCGTCATTGCCTGACGGATCCACCAGGTGGCATAGGTGGAGAACTTAAAACCTTTTTCGTAGTCGTACTTGTCGACCGCGCGCATGAGGCCGATGTTTCCTTCTTGCACGAGGTCGGCAAGTTGTAGGTCTTTGCCGTCATAACGACGCGCAATGGAAACAACTAAACGTAAGTTGGCTTGCACCATTTGTGTTTTTGCTGCTTGGCCTTCTTGTGCAGCACGACGCAGTGTTCGTTTCTCACTTGCTTCAATGGGCTGATCGCCAGTGAGACGTTCAACAGCAACTTGACCTTCTTTGATGAGTTTTCCTAAACGACGCTCATCTTCAGACGTGAGCAATGTGTGCTGACCTATTTCATTGAGGTACAAACGCATTGCGTCGGAGCCACGTTCAGTTACTGCCACGCCTCTAGCCTAGATTCATTCTGTGACATGATTTACCGCCCGCTCGCTCACCCATGCCAAGAGGAACGCGGCAGCATTTTCGCTCGCATGACGGTCGTCGAGGAGTTCGAGTTGCAGACGTGCGTCGCGATCGGACAACAAGGTTTCTGGGTCGGTCACACCCCGATGGCCGGCGAGTTCCCGACGCACCGCAGCCGCAAGCAGGTTCATTGCTTCTCTGCGCCCATCGGCTTCAATATCGGCCACTGCAGCCCGCTCAAGCACCTCTCGGGCCTCAGGATCGGCTAGTTGCAAGGCTTGTTCCAAGTTTCCACTGCTCTCGGCGAGCGAGAGAAAGGCCCGGCGCATGATGTCGGTAGGAAAAAGCGCTTCAACGAGCCACGGTGCGATGGAGTCCCATTCGTGCAAGAGGGTGGCAACGGCAACGAACTCGGCGTTTTCCCGTGCCGAGCGCTGCTGGTCGACGGGGGTGAAAGAAACATTGCGACTACGCGTTTCCACCCGCTTCACCACGTCGGCAATGGGAAGACCCGTATGGCTTGCCACTTGACCAGCGTAAATTTTGCGCACGTTGATGTCGGGGTGTTCGTTAATAACACTCACTGCTTTTTCGGCAGTTTTCGCACGATCTTCTGGGGTGCGAATAGAACTGGCATCGAGCACGCGTTGTAAACGGAAACCAAGGAACGGCTGTGCGTTGTCGATGGCATCGCGTAGTGCATCGGGGTCGGTGAGCGACAGTTCACCGGGGTCTTTTCCGGCAGGGAAATGCGCAACGCTGACGCTGACTGAGTACTTCGACTCCCATTCATAAAACCGCTCGGCGGCACCCTGACCCGCAGCATCGGCGTCGAAGGCCAGAACAACGCGATTCGCAAAGCGTTTCAAAATGCGCACGTGCTCTTCGGTGAGTGCGGTTCCACATGTTGCCACCGCACGCGCGATGCCGGCGCGATGAAAACCAATGACGTCGGTATAGCCCTCGCAAATGACCACTTGGTCGCTCGCCACAATGTCGGACTTTGCCCAGTTCAACCCATACAACGTGCGTGACTTGGAATAGATGGGGGTTTCTGGTGAGTTCTTGTATTTCGCAGGGTCGGTGCTCCCCGGCATGATGCGCCCACCGAATGCAAGTACGTCGCCAGTGTCGGAAAAGATGGGAAACAAAATACGAGCGCGAAAAGCGTCTTGCATTTTGCCGCGTTTGTTGGTGAACGCGAGTCCTGTTTCGCGCAGATCTTCTGCAGATGCCTGTTTGCCTTGCGATAAACCCACGCTCAGCGCATCCCAGTCGTCTGGAGCCCAGCCAATGCGGAACTGGCGCGCAATATCGCCGGCTAAACCACGTGCACGTAGGTAGTCGCGAGCTTCACGCGCATCGGGGCTGTTGAGCAATCGCTCGTGGTACCAGGTTGCTGCGTTATCCATCACAGCTACAAGCTTCTTACGTCGCTGACGATCTTTCGACTCTGTGCCAGAGGTGTAGTTGAGCTGCATGCCCACTTTGGCAGCAAGAGATTCCACCGCACCAACAAAATCGACATGCTCCATGTCTTGTACAAATTTGAAAACATCACCCGATGCTCCGCAACCAAAGCAGCGATACCGGCCCGTCTCTTCACGTACGTTGAACGAGCCCGACTTTTCTGCATGGAACGGGCATAACCCCACCCAGTTGCGACCCACGCGGCGCAGTGCCACAGAGGCCTGCACGACGTCGACAATCGACACGCGCTGACGCAGTGCGTCGATGTCGTCGTCGGAGATTGCCATATGCGAGAGGCTACTGCCTAGCCTTCGCTGGAATCCCCTTGAGTCTTTCTTACCGACCACAGCACGGATGCCGCAAGCACTCCACCGATGACGGCGAGAGACACATAAGTTGGGATATGGAACCACAGCGACAACGCCATTTTCACACCCACAAAAATGAGAATTCCGGCGATGCCTTGCTCTAAGTATTCAAAACGATGACGAATGTCGGCAAGAACGAAATAGAGCGCTCGCAAACCTAAAATCGCAAATGCATTTGATGAGAACGCGATGAATTGTTCATGACTAATTGCCAACACGGCAGGAACAGAGTCGACCGCAAAAATGACGTCGGTTACTTCAATGAGAACAAGAACTGCAAGGAGCGGAGTTGCTAAACGGCGACCATTACACACTGTGATGAGCTTTTGACCATCGAGTTCATCGGTGCTTGGCACAAAGCGATGGAATAGAGCCATCGGCCTGCTTTTCGAGGGGTCAAAATCGCTATCACCCTTGAAGAGTTGTGCTCCGGTGTACACCAAGAACGCACCGAAAAGCACCAGGGTGAAGTCAAATTTTTGAATGACCGCGACCCCAGCAAAAATAAAAGCAAAGCGCATGGCAAGCGCACCGAATATGCCCCAGAACAAAACACGATGTTGGAACTGTTCAGGTACCCGGTAATGCGTCAATATGACCGACCATACAAATACGTTGTCGATACTCAAGCTCTTCTCAATGAGATACGCACTGAGATACTCGCCAGATGAACTGGCACCGAAGGCAGCCAATACGTACAGCGAGAAAAGCAACCCAACGCTGATCCACACTGCCGACTCAATAGCCGCACGGCGCGTGGACATGACAGAAGCCTTGCGATGAATCACAAGGAGGTCGATCAGTAATAGTGATACAACAATTCCTGCGAGGAAGAACCATGTTTCAGCACCCACGTTGAGGTCAACGAATTGTTTTGACCCTGAAGTGGAAGCAAATATATGTGGGATGACCCCTACTTGGTTTCGCTATGTGTTCCGCCCAATACCGATTGCGCTGCAGACAAGCGCGCAATGGGTACACGGAACGGTGAGCAACTGACGTAGTTCAAGCCAGCCTTGTAGAAGAGTTCGATGGATTCTGGATCGCCACCATGCTCGCCACATACGCCGAGCTTGAGGTCACGCTTCACCTTGCGACCACGCTGAGCAGCAAGGAACACCAATTCGCCCACGCCATTTGCATCGATGGTTTCAAATGGGTTGCGCTTCAAGAGGCCAGCCTCAAGGTATGCAGGCATCATGCGGCTTTCAATGTCGTCACGGCTAAAACCAAAGACCAACTGCGTGAGGTCGTTGGTGCCAAAGCTAAAGAAGTCGGCTTCTTCTGCAAGTTCATCGGCACGCAATGCTGCACGAGGTGTTTCAATCATCGTGCCAATGGTGACCTTCGGACGTGACACCTTTTTACCCTTGTTCATTGGCGCAGGACGTGTGGCGTTTTCGCGCAACACTTCTTCTACCCATGAACGAGCAAGAGCGAGTTCTTCACGCGTAACGGTGAGAGGAATCATGACTTCTGCAATGGGCTTGAAGCCTTCGCTCGACACTTGGTCGGCTGCTTCCATGAGTGCACGCACTTGCATGGCATAAAGACCTGGCTTAATAACACCGAGTCGCACACCGCGAGTACCAATCATGGGGTTGAACTCAGCCCAGCTTTCAGCTGCCTCCAACAACTTCTCTTCTTCATGCGTGAGACCAACTGAAGCCTTTTTCACTTCAAGGTCGAGCACGCGTGGCAAGAACTCGTGCAATGGTGGGTCGAGCAAACGCACAGTGACAGGAAGACCCGACATCTCACGGAAGATTGCGGCAAAGTCTTCTTTTTGCACTTTACGCAGTTCTTCAAGAGCTGCTGTTTCTTCTTCAGGTGTGTCGGCCAAGATCATGCGGCGCACAACAGGCAAACGGTCGGGAGCCAAGAACATGTGCTCGGTACGGCACAAGCCAATTCCTTCTGCGCCAAGTTCGCGAGCATTTTTTGCATCTTCACCGGTGTCGGCGTTTGCACGTACTGCAAGCTTGCCTTTACGAATTTCGTCGGCCCACTTCAAGATGATTTCAAATTCTTTTGGTGGCTTTGCAGCTTCAAGCTTCAATTCACCAACAACCACTTCGCCCGATGCACCATCGAGTGAAATGACGTCGCCTTCTTTGACAACGATGCCGCCAACAGAGAACTGCTTGCCTTCAATGCGAACAGCTTCGGCGCCCACAATGGCGGGGGTTCCCCAACCACGTGCAACAACTGCTGCGTGGCTCACCAGACCGCCGCGAGCGGTGAGAATGCCTTGCGACACCATCATGCCGTGCACATCTTCAGGGCTGGTTTCGTTGCGCACCAAGATGACTGCTTCGCCACGATCGGCTGCGTCGGCTGCGTCGTCGGCCGTGAAATAGACCTTGCCTACTGCAGCACCTGGTGATGCAGCAAGACCCTTGGTGAGCACAATGCCCTTGTTGGCGAACTGTGGGTGCAACACCTGGTCGAGGTGATCGGCAGTAACGCGCATGAGTGCTTCTTTGCGCGAGATCTTCCATGCACCTTTGCCCTTGCCGGTGCCCTTGGTCATGTCGACAGCCATCTTCAGTGCTGCTGCGCCAGTGCGCTTGCCAACACGTGTTTGCAACATCCACAATTTGCCCTGCTCAATAGTGAACTCGGTGTCGCACATATCTTTGTAGTGCTTTTCAAGGCGCAAGAAAATGGCCATGAGTTCAGCGTGAATAACGGGGAATTTACGCTTCAGTGCTTCAAGATCTTCGGTGTTGCGAATACCCGCAACAACGTCTTCACCTTGTGCATTGACGAGGAAGTCGCCATATGGCTTGTTGTCGCCTGTTGCAGCGTTACGTGTGAAGCCAACGCCGGTCCCGGAGTTGCTATCGCGGTTACCAAACACCATGGCCTGAACGTTGACAGCGGTACCGAGATCGTGGCTAATTTTTTCGCGCACACGGTAAGCAATGGCGCGTGGGCCATTCCATGAACGGAACACTGCTTCAATTGCACCACGCAATTGCTTCACAGGGTCTTGCGGGAATGGCTTACCCGTGTGATTTTGCACAATTTTCTTATACGAATCACAAATTGCCTTGAGTGCAGCAGCAGGAATTTCTGCATCGGAAGCAACTCCGGCGGCCAAGCGTGCCTGGGTGAGTTCGTGTTCAAACTCTTCGCCCTCGAGGCCAAGCACAATGCGGCCGTACATGCTGATGAAACGACGATATGAGTCGTAAGCAAAACGCTCATCGCTTGCCTTGGCAAGACCAACAACTGTTTTGTCGTTCAAACCCAAGTTGAGAACGGTGTCCATCATGCCGGGCATTGAGAACTTTGCGCCTGAGCGCACCGACACCAGAAGTGGATCGGCAACATTGCCAAGCTTGCGTCCCATTTTCTTTTCGAGCGCAGCAACTTGCTTTGCGATTTCGAGGTCGAGGCCTTTTGGCCATCCACCTTTCATGTACTCACGGCAGGCGTCGGTGGTGACGGTAAACCCATGAGGCACGGGAAGATTCAAGACGCTCATCATCTCGGCGAGGTTGGCACCCTTTCCACCGAGAAGGTCTTTCATGTCTCGTGGAGAACGGCGATGTTTGTGGTCGAAGGCATATACAAGTGGCACGGTAAAAGTCTAGAGGCGCAATACCCTTAGGCTCCAAGCAAATGTTGAAAGAACGCGGCACTCACTTCAGAAGCTTCACGCTCCTGGGCTTCCGCGTGGAAATTCGCCCCGGATTCATCATCTTCCTTGGGCTGGTTGTCTTTATTTATGGTGGTTCACTTGGTTTATGGGCTGCAGGAACACTCGCCGCCTTCACCCTTATTCACGAACTCGGCCATGCGCTCGCTGCGCGCGCGACCGGCGCACATGCCGAAATTTCACTCGACTTTCTCGCTGGCTATGCCTCGTATTTACCGAGTCGCCCCCTTGCCCGATGGGAACGCGCTGGCATCGCCGCCGCAGGGTCATTTGCCCAAGGAACTGTTGGCACGGCCGTCATGTTGATATTGGGAGCTAACCCCCTATCACGCAACGATATTTTGCGCAATGAAGCAACACTGACCATCTGGTGGGCCGGCATTGTTTTAGCTGTGGTCAACCTCATCCCCGTCGTTCCCCTCGATGGTGGAGCAATTGTTTCAGCGGGTCTCGAAAAACTCGCACCACGTCGCGGGGCGAGTTTCATGATGTGGTTCAGTGTTGTGGCAACCTCTGGCGGACTCGTTGTCGCGGTTGCTTTTGAAGAGGCCAGAAGCTTTCTTCCATTGGCCGCAATTCTTCTGGTGATGCAACTACAAATGTTCGGGTCACGTCAACGCAACAACGCAGCAACATCGGGCCTCTCGCAAACCGACTACATCATTTTGGTGATGTCTGGCTTACAACGCGTTGGCAATCATCACGAGGCGGCAAAAATTGGAGCCGAAGCATTTCGCCAACAGCCCACCGCACTCGTTGCAGCAAAAATTTCACAATCACTCACTGCACTTGGCGACCACGACGGCGCTCAAGCGTGGATGCGAGCAGCTGAACAGGCTTCGCTGTCGCAAAAGTAGTTACTTGTCGCTTTTTGCTTCTGGCTCGCGCGATAGACCCAGAATTTTCTCACCAATAATGTTGCGTTGAATTTCATCGGTACCACCTGCAATTGATTGTGCCGACGTTGAGACCAGTACTTCTGCAATCACTGCATCGAGTGGGTTATCGCCATCTTTTAATACACCTTGTGTTCCTGAAATGAGCGTGTGCACCTTGTTCGACATGCGCGCTACTTCTGAAGCGGCAAGTTTGCCGAGCGAACCTTCTGGCCCTGCTGCTCGGCCAAGTGCACGCGCTGCTTGCGCACGCATTGAGGTCCACTCACTTGCTTTACTGAATGAATAGAGCCGTGTGATGGCTTGGCGCACTACGAGATCGCTCGCAACACCAAAATCACGAGCACGCTCAACGGCAAGATCTGGTCTACCAGCACGTTGCGGATACCACACATAGGTTGTGAAATGACGCTCGGCTTCTTCTTTTGCCTCACGCAATGTGCGACCTAGTGCATTTTCATCACCCCGAAAGTTCGGGCGTCGTAACGTATTAAAGGTGCGCTCATAAGCAAGGGTTGTACGCGCAATACGCCAACCATCGTCTGTGTCGCCCACCAGGTTTTCTGCAGGCACACGTGCATCGGTAAGAAAGACTTCATTGAACGAACTGTGATAATTCATTTGGTGAATGGGGCGAACCTCAACACCTGATTGTTGCATTGGCAAAACAAAATACGAAATACCGTGGTGCTTTGGGCGATCCCAGTTGGTACGCACTACCAACATGCCAAGGTCTGCATACTGCGCACTGGTGTTCCATACCTTTTGACCATTCACCACCCATTCATCACCGTCGCGAACAGCACTAGCCGACAAACTCGCAAGATCTGAACCCGCGCCTGGCTCGCTGAACAACTGACACCATTTCACTTCGCCCACCAACGTTGGGCGTAAAAACTTTTCTTTCACCTCATCGGAGCCGTGAACGAGAATTGTGGGTGCGGCGAGGTTCATGCCGCCGCCAATAGGTGGCCCGACAACTCCTTTTTCACGAATGACACCAGCAACAACCTGATCTGCCCACACGGGCAGGCCTTTACCAAACCACCGCTCTGGCCACGAGGGCACCGCCCAGCCCGATGCCACCAGAAGATCTCGCCAAGCAACAATGCCGATTTCTTCATCCCAATGAGCATCGACCCAAGCACTGAATTCTTTACGAATGCTCTCTTGGGTAATGGCGCTCACTTCGCATCCTTTGCGTTCTTTGGCTCTGCAAGCTTGCACGTTGTGATCCAGATGTTATTGAGATATTCCAATGCTTCATTTTCATCAAAATGAGATTCGCCAACATACAACCAGCGAGAAAATGTTGCCGTCATTGAAACGAGCAACGCCGCCGCAAGTTCAGCGTTGACGTCAGGGCCTGCCCAACCCATCGCCTGCCATTGCTGAATTTTCTTTGCTACGCGGTCGATGTGCTTTTGACGCGATGCAAGCCGCGCATCGCGCACTGTGTGATCGAATGAAGCAACACCATCAACAAGAACATATAAGTCGTAGTTTCTTTTCACGACTGCTAAATACACCTGGTTTGAAATTGACAGGTTTTCAATGGGGTTGCTCTTGTGTAAAGCGTCGGACTTCACTACCTCTTCAGCAATACTTCGGTCGATGACGCCTGCAAGGTGACGAAACAAGTCGTGCTTCGAGCTGAAATATGTATAAAAACTGCCTCGCGCCAAACCAGCCTCGCGCACCACGTGCTCAACAGTTGCATCTTGGTAACCGTGACGAGCAAATACAATTCGCGCCGCTTGCAAAATCCGGTCGCGCGTACGCTGGGCTTTGCCTTCGCCCTGAATAACTCCTGTTTGACTTCTACGCTGAACAGAAATACCACTGGGAATTTGACCACCGCGGGTAAGAACGATTTCTGGTGCAATGTGTGTAGCCATTTTTAATTCTTCATTTCCACACCGGCACGCACCAAGATGCTCGCCATTTTCTCCATAGATTCCAAGTACAGGTCAACGGTACGTTGACGTGGCTCAGGAACTAGATGGGTCACTCCTATTTCGCGGTACCTGTCAATTTCATACATGATGAGATCTTCTTCGTCGAGCAATGCGTCCCACCGCGTGCGCATGGAAATGGCAAAAGTTTCTTCTGGCCGCCCAGCGCGAAGTGTGTGTACGCGTTTTTCTGTTTGCTCAGGCGACAAGAAAGCACCATGCCAACCATCACCCACAGCTATTGCACGTCGCAAAGCAACATCGGCATGGCCACCCACCCACAAAGGGACATGCCGTACTGGCTGCGGCAATGTGCGCATCGAGACCACAGTGGATTGATGTACCGGAAAACTTTCGGTGATGTGATCGGTTGTCCAGAACTTACGCAACATGGTGATTGCCTCGTCGGTGCGAGCACCACGTTCATGAAATGGAATACCCAGGGCATCGAATTCAGCTTCTAACCAACCAGCCGCCACGCCCAAGATGACCCGCCCGCCGCTGAATTGATCGATAGTGGCAATTGACTTCGCAACATTCAATGGGTGACGCATCGGCAACACCAGCACCGTGGTTCCAATTCCTACTCGCTTCGTATGAGCAGCGATCCACGACATCGTGGTTAATGGCTCAAACACATATGCCGAAGGTGGGTAAGCAGCGCCTGTGGGAACCGCGAGGTGGTCGCTCACCCATACGTCGGCATACCCCAATTCCTCGGCCAACACTGCGGTACGGCGCAGGGCTTCACCCGACGCCGCCGGGCCTGCTTGGGGAAGGTGAACGCCTGCTGTCATTGCCATGGCGGCACCTTACCCCATTTTCGACATTGGTGTCGAAATATGTTTAGACTCGCCACATGAAAGAGCAGCACATTGAAATTGTCACCGATGAAGGAACCATGGGCACCTACATCGCCCACCCCGACAATGGCGAGTCGTTGCCCATTGTTCTCTTCTTGATGGATGCACCAGGCAAGCGTGAACTTCTGCACTCCATGGCGCGCACCATTGCCAGCCACGGTTACTACGTGATGCTTCCAAACTTGTACTACCGCACCACTCCTGCTTTTGAGCTCGACTTTGCCAGCAAGGAATCTTTTGAACGCATGCGCGAACTCATGATGGCAATGAGCAACAAAATGGTGTCGCGTGATGCTCAAAGTCTTTTGGCCTTCGCCAAGGAACAACCAGCGGCAGACGAAAATAGTGTCGGCGTTGTTGGCTATTGCATGAGCGGGCCGTTTGCCATTTATGTTGCTGCAGAACTTTCATCAGTGGTGAAAGCCGCTGCTTCGTTTTATGGAGTGCGCCTGCATGTCGACAAACCAGACTCTCCACACTTACGCCTCAACGATATTTCAGGAGAAATTTATGTTGCCTGCGCCGAACACGACGACTATGTACCGATGGAAATGGTCGATCAGTTTGAAGCCGCTATGCAAGAGTCTGAGGTTCGTGGCTGTTTAGAGCGCTACTGGGGCAACCACCATGGTTTTGCCTTCAACGATCGCCCCGCATACGACGAAAAGGCCGACAAACGCCACTGGATGCGACTCCTCGACCTCTTCCAACGCAATCTTCACTAACAAAGGAAACCTATGACACACATGATCGTTCTTGCTGGCACTGCAGAATTCACCACACCCGAAGGTCGCGATGCGTGTCTTTCCACCAGTGCACCACTTCAGTTGCCCGCGCGCACCGATGAGCCAGGGTGCTTGGCGTATTACTTTGCCCCCGACCCCGTCGTGAATACACGCATGGTGGTGTGGGAACTGTGGCAAGACGAAGCATCACTTGCCTCACACTTCCAACACAAGAATTATCGCGACATGGGTGCACACTTTACGAAGTTCGGTTTTCTGAAAGGTGACTTTAAGAAATACCGAGTTGACCATTCAGAGCCTGTATACGACGAGACATTTACACCTCGTGCTGATTTCTTCACGTTGAATAAATAAGGCCAACAGTGACCGAACCATTTGTTTCCATTGAAGGAATTACTGCCCACGTGGCAACGATTCGGCTGAATAGACCACCAAACAATTTCTTTTCGTTCGACATGATTTCTGCTCTGGCCGATGCGCTTGAAGAATTAGACACGAAAGATGATTGTCGCTGTGTAGTTCTGGCAGCGGATGGCAAAAACTTCTGTGCCGGTGCCGACTTTTCCGGGAATGCTTCCCCGTACTCCACAGCCGATTTATACAACGCCGCCACGCGACTATTTCGTACCAACAAACCCTTTGTTGCCGCAGTCAATGGCGCTGCTATCGGTGGTGGGTTAGGGCTTGCCTTATCTGCCGACTTTCGCATTGCTTCTCCAGAATCAAAATTCAGTGCAAACTTTGCTCAGCTTGGGTTTCACCATGGTTTTGGTTTGAGCGTCACTCTTCCGCGCCTTGTTGGTGAACAAAAAGCAGCCGAACTTCTCTTCACTGGTCGTCGCTTGAATGGCACAGAGGCACACGCAATCGGGCTGGTTGATCAACTCGTTGCCACGGCTGAAATTGAATCTGCAGCTTTTGCATTGGCGAGTGAAATTGCATCTTCTGCTCCGCTCGCAGTGGAATCTATTCGCGCAACTTTGCGCAATGGGATTGCCGATCAAGTTGCCCAAGCCACTCAGCGCGAGATGGCGGAACAAACTCGACTTAAAGCTACTGCAGACTTTGCCGAAGGCACCACAGCAGTAGCTCAACGTCGTCCCGCAGAATTCCAAAGGAAATAACATGACATCTCCCGTTGGCGGACTCATGCTTGGTGCAGATGCACTCAGCCCAAGTGAAGTAATCAAACATGTTTTGCGACTAGAAGAACTCGGTTACCCCTCTGTATGGATTACCGATGTTTATGGTCGTGAAATTTATGTGTTGGCAAGTCACATTCTCGCGAAAACTACACATATCTCGGTTGCGAGTGGCATTGCCCATATTTACGGCCGCGATGCAATTGCCAGCATTCAAGCTGCGCGCACACTTTCTGAATTATCAGATGGGCGCTTCATTCAAGGTCTCGGCGTTTCACACCCCATCGCTGCACAGATGCGCGGCTTGGAATGGGAAAACCCCATCGAGAAAATGACTGCGTATCTCATCGCAATGCGCGGCAAGACTCCACTTCACACGCCGAAGAACCCGCCACCGTCGCCCATTTATATTGCTGCTCACGGCCCAAAGATGATGCAAGTTGCAGCTGAATACGCCGATGGTGCAAATACCTACATGCAACCGCCCGAACACACTGCGGTATCGCGAGCAACGCTCGGAGCACACAAGGTGTTGAACGTTGTGCTCCCCTGTTGCCTCACCACCGACCCTGAGCGCGCTCGTGCAGCAGGGCGCAGGGCATTGCATATTTACTTGCCACTTCCCGCCTATCAGCGCCAGTGGGCAAAATTTGGTTTCACTGAAGACGACTGGGCAGGCAAAGGCAGTGACCGCTTGGTCGACAGGTTCATTCCATGGGGAACACGTGAACAAATATTTTCGCGCATGAATGAGCACATCGACGCAGGCGCAAACGCAATTACCATGACCGCTCTCAACCCTGACCCTGCGAACAAAGAGATGCCGTGGGATCTCGTTGAGGCTTTCGGGCAAAACTAAGCGGGCTGAAGAGCCTCGCCGTATTCATTTGCACTGCGCGACATACGGGCAATAGCAACACTGCCCGCAACAGACGTAACAACGCCACAGTCGGCACCGTCAACCACAATGTGGTCGCCCACTTGCGCGCCAGTTGCAACCTCTACACGGCGCAAAATATGAGGCGATACGGCAGCACGGGAATCCATGCGCTCCACCAGTTCTTGACCTGGGTAGCAACCCTTGGAAAAACTCACGGCAACACCAAGCAAACCTGTTTCCCCTGGCACACAACCAGTTTCAATATCGATGCCCACCACTGGCCACCCAGCAGCGACACGCAGACTGTGGAATTCGGCATTGCTCATTGCGGTTGCAGCGTCAGCAGGAATATCGGCAACAGATGGACCAACAAGATCAACAGCGCGCGATGTAGGCCACCAGGCTGCAACAATTGCACCTTCAGAAGGAATGCGACCAAGTGACTTGGCTACTTCAAAGGCACCTTCTCCGCGAAGAGCTACACATTGCCACTGCACCACTTCAATGGTTGCCTGCACGCGAATCATAAATTTCTTGAGGCGCAACAACGCACCTTCAGCAGTACCTGGCTCCATGTCGAGCACAAAGATGGTGTCTTCTAAACGCGAAATACGCAGCACTGCATCTAATTTACCGGTGGGCTGCAAGAGTAAGCTGTGTTGCGCAGAGCCAACTGCCATTCCTTGAACACTTTGACTCAACTGCGAATGCAAGTATTTCTCTGCATCAACACCTTGCACAAGCAAAAAATCTCGTTCTAACCTCAGCCACTGCACACTCATACCGAAGTTCCTCGCTGTTGTCGAGCCAATGTCATTCGTCGTGCTGCAGGTATTGCGGCAAGCAATGCTGCAGCCTTGTTATGACATTCCAAATCTTCATCTTCAGGAATGCTGTCGGCAACAATTCCTGCGCCCGCCTGCAAACTTGCGATCCATGTTTTTTCACCAGCGGCATTGGTAACAGGGCGAATAAACATGGTGCGAATGGCAATTGCGGCATCGAGATTGCCGCTGAAGTCGACGTATCCCACCACACCCGCATATGGCCCGCGCTTCACAGGTTCCAACTCGTCGATAATTTCCATTGCCCGCACTTTTGGTGCTCCACTCACGGTGCCCGCCGGCATGGTGGCGCGAATGACGTCGATGGGGCCAAGACCCTTTTTCAATTCACCCGTTACCTGCGAAGTGAGGTGCATCACGTGGCTATAACGCTCGAGTGTCATGAGTTCTTCAACAACGACTGTGCCAAATTCGGCAACGCGACCCACGTCGTTACGTGCAAGGTCGACCAACATGATGTGCTCGGCAACTTCTTTCGGGTTCTCGCGCAGTTCGCCTGCAAGACGGCGGTCGTGTTCGTCGTCGCGTCCGCGCTTACGCGTGCCAGCAATGGGCCTACTCACCACTTTGCCATTCACCAATTGCACCATTGGCTCAGGAGAACTACCCACGATGCACAGTTCGGGCTCGCGCAAGAAGTACATATACGGGCTTGGGTTCACCTGGCGCAATACGCGATACACGTCGTATGGGTCGGCACCAAGTTCTAAATCAAATCGCTGCGATAGCACCACTTGAAAGATGTCGCCAGACCGTACGTATTCTTTGGCAACTTCAACAGCCTGTTGGTATGCACCATTTGGCAATGACGATTCCACTGCGGGCAATGCATCGCCAGCAACGGGTGGTTCAACAGGGCTATAAGGAAGTGGCAGTGAAATACGGCGAATGGATTCTTCAATGCGCGCAACTGCAGCGTCGTATACCTCATTGAGATCGGCACCCACCGTGGGAACACTTTCCAAAATGAACATCCGCTGGCGCCAGTGGTCGAAAGCAACAAGCGAACCAATGATGCTCATGACCGCATCGGGTAGTTCACGTGGGTCGGGCGGTGTGTTGGGAAGGTTCTCTACTTCACGAATGACGTCGTAACCGAGGTACCCCACCAGACCACTTTGTAATGGAGGCAGATCTTCAAGAAGCGGCGCGTGATAGATGGCCAACAACGATTCCATTGCAGCCAAAATTCCTTGATTGGTGGGAACGCCTGCAGGCATGTTGCCCGAGGTGTGGATGACTCCGTCACGCAACACCATTTTTGCAATGGGGTTTTGACCAAGAAAGGAAAACCTGCTCCAGCGCTCTCCGTGCTCCACCGATTCAAATAAGAACCCATTGCCCTCGCCTACCAATTTGGCAAACACAGATACAGGGGTTTCAAGGTCGGCAAGAAGTTCAGCCCATACCGGCACAACACCATGTTGTGCGGCGAGCTGAGCAAACTCTTCACGCGAAGGCTTAATGAGCGTCATGCACACCTTCGCCGAATTTGCGATAGAAACAGCTCACTGCGCCGGTATGGCATGCGCCATTACCTTCTTGTTCTACAAGAAAGAGCAACGTGTCAACATCGCAGTCGTAGAAACCTTCGCGAACAAATTGGCGATCGCCACTGGTGTCGCCCTTGCGCCACACTTCTTGCCTACTGCGGCTGTAGTACACCATGCGTCCTTCAGCAAGAGTCATGCGCAATGTTTCAGCGTTCATCCACGCCATCATGAGCACTTGCTTAGTGTTGGCGTCTTGCGTGACCACGGGAACCAGGCCATCGGCGTTGTATTTCACGAGCGCCAGTTCCGCTTCCACTATGGCGACGGGTGTTGTTGCAGGAGTCTGAGACATGTTCATTCCTAGAGGTACAGTCCGGTGTTTGATTCAATTCGGGTAGCCGCAACGGCATGAAGGTCGCGCTCGCGCAACATGATGTAGTCGTTGCCGCCCACTTCCACCTCGTAGCGGTCGTCGGGGCTAAAGAGCACTCGGTCGCCTACTTCAGCAGCACGCACGTTTTGGCCTAAAGCCACCACTTCGGCCCAGGTGAGGCGCTTGGAGATTTGGGCAGTTGCGGGAATGACAATGCCCCCCGTGGAGCGGCGTTCGCTTTCACCTTGGGGGATTTTCACCAACAGCCTGTCGTTCAGCATTTTGATGGGGAGTTTTTGATCGCCAATTTCCACAAGAGAACCGTACCTGCATGGAGCCTCCAATAGAAACTCATTATCGGGATCTCGCTACCGTTACGTCATGAGCAACGAGAACACTCCCGGCCTGCAAGACGCCCTCGACCAAATGGATATTCGCAATCTCATCTCGCGCTATTGCTGGGCGCTCGACAAGAACGATCGGGAGCTCTTTAGCCAAGTTTTCGCTCCCGAAGCAACCGCAGACCTCGGCAATGTTCATTGTGTGGGCATCGATGCCATTTGGGCACGCATTCGCCAAGCGCTCGGACCACTTGATGCAAGCCAGCACATCACTGGCTCACAAGAAATTTCGCTATGCGGCGATACCGCAAAGAGCCGCGCGTATCTCTTTGCTCAACATGTGCGCAGAGCCGCCAAAGATGGCCCTTATTACGTCGTCGCTGGCGAATACGTTGACGACCTTGTTCGCACTCCACAAGGCTGGCGCATTCATTACCGCACACTCAATGTCATTTGGACTGAAGGAAACCGGGCAGCAGCAGCACCCGATTTAGAGAAGTAACAACTACACGGGTCGAACAACAACACCTTGTGCGCTCATGAGCGCCTTTGCTTCGGCAATGGTGTGTTCACCAAAGTGGAAAATTGATGCGGCGAGCACCCCACTGGCATGACCCTGCACAACACCGTCAACCAGGTGCTGCAAAGTTCCCACACCACCACTTGCAATAACAGGAACGCCCACTGAATCGCACACTGCACGCGTGAGTTCAATGTCGAAACCTTCACGAGTGCCATCGCGGTCCATGGAAGTGAGCAAAATTTCACCCGCGCCGCGCTGTACTGCTTCGGTAATCCACTCCAAGGCATTTTTTCCTGTTGGCGTACGGCCGCCATGCAAAAACACTTCCCAACCAGAGCCGTCGGCTGTGCGTTTTGCATCAACAGCGCACACCACACATTGCACGCCAAACTCGGCTGCAATTTCGTTGATCAGTTGTGGTCGCTCTACCGCCGATGTATTCACACTCACCTTGTCGGCGCCAGCACGCAATATTCCTCGCGCATCTTCAAGTGCGCGAATGCCACCACCCACGGTGAATGGAATAAACACTTCAGCCGCTGTGCGCTCAACCACATCGATCATGGTGTTGCGGTTGTCGGAAGATGCAGTGATATCGAGAAACACCAACTCGTCTGCACCTTGTTGGTCATACCGGGCGGCAAGTTCAACAGGGTCACCCGCATCGCGCAGGTCAACAAAGTTCACACCTTTCACCACGCGGCCGTTGGTGACATCGAGACAAGGAATGACGCGTGCAACTTCCATTACTGCCTCCCTGCATTTGCTGCAGCAATAGCTTCAGCAACAGTGAAACGGTTTTCGTAAATGGCTTTGCCGGTAATGACACCGCTCACGCCAGCAATGTTGAGCAATGCAGAAATATCACTCAGCGTTCCAATGCCACCACTTGCAATGAGCGGTAATGGTGAGATGGTTCCTGCAGCGCGCAACCCTTCCACATCGGAGCCCGAGAGCATTCCGTCGCGTGAAATGTCGGTCACCACTGCGCAACTTGCTGTGGGGTACCAATGCAATGCTTCACTTAAGGCCACACTCGATGTTGTGGTCCAGCCATCGGTAGCAAGAAAGCCCCCGCGATGGTCGAGCCCTACTGCCACTTCTACATCGATGCGTTGTGTTACTTCTTCTACCAACTGTGGGGTGCGCACTGCTGCCGAACCCATCACCACTCGCCGTACACCCAATGCCTTGAGTACTTCTGCGTCGGCGACACTGCGTACGCCTCCACCCACTTGAACATATGCCCGACCCTGCAAGGCCTTTGCTACTGCCGCAATGACGGGGCGATTAATAGCATCGCCGCCCTTTGCTGCATCGAGGTCGACCATGTGTACCCACTGTGCACCTGCATCAACAAAAGAAGTTGCCACACTCACTGGGTCGTCGCCATAAATGGTTTCGTCGGCATAGTCGCCTTGGCGCAAGCGAACAACATTTCCTGCACGCAGGTCGATGGCGGGATACACAATGAAATTACTCATGAGCACGCGCTCACAAAATTTGCCAGAAGCGCTAAACCATCTTTGGCCGATTTTTCAGGATGAAACTGCGTTGCCACAACATTTTTCTGCCGCACCACTGCAGTGAGCTTTTGCCCGTAGTCACATGTGGCGATAACAACCGATTTTTCTTGCGGTACTGCTGAATACGAATGTACAAAATAGACCCACGGAGTTTTTGGCAAGCCAGCAAAAAGTGGATCTTCGTTTTCAATGTGCAGTTCATTCCACTGCATCTGTGGACGCCGAACATTTCCTTCGATGAGTTCAACGGTTCCATGAATCACATCGAGCCCAGCAGCTCCTGGGCTTTCCACACTCGACGTGAACAGCATTTGCATGCCTACACAGATACCCATAAAAGGCCGCTGCGAAGCAACCGACTCATAAACAACATCTTCCAATTGCGCTGCACGCAATGCATCCATACACGCCCCGAAGGCACCCACACCAGGCAACACCACACCAGCAGCGTCGCGCGCTAAGCCAGGGTCTCGAGTGAGGCGAGCATCGGCCCCGCTACGCACTAACGCTTTTTGAGCGGAACTTAAATTGCCAATGCCGTAATCGAGAACCGCAATGAGCGGTGGCGTCATGCCAAAACGCCTTTGGTGCTCGGCACACCTGTGCCTTCAATACGCACTGCATCGCGCAACGAACGACCAAGGCCCTTGAATGCAGCCTCAATAATGTGGTGCACATTGCGCCCACGAATGAGAGTTACATGCAATGTGATATTTGCCGACGTAGCAAAAGACGAAATGGCATGTTCGGCAAGTTGCGGGTCGAATGCTGGCTCACCAAGTGGCAGCGATTCGGGAAGTGGAACTTCCCAGTGAATGAACGGACGACCCGACAAGTCGAGCGCAATAGCCACCAGTGCTTCATCAAGTGGATACATACCACTGG
>ENA-OUVC01000463-OUVC01000463.1-marine-metagenome-genome-assembly--contig:-NODE-463-length-27029-cov-3.219464_pt1 | contig 27029 bp, 26 predicted proteins | sample MGYA00248622_ERZ508571 | MGnify/ENA primary metagenome ERZ508571 (study PRJEB26236, sample SAMN06267175) | marine metagenome | isolation source: Columbia River Estuary | place: USA:Columbia River Estuary... | reverse complement strand
ATGGTGTTGTTTTTGTTCTTTGGAGACTCTTTCCTGCATCTTTTTGGCGTAGACATCCACTCCTTTGCCGTTGCCGGATCCTTTGTCCTGTTCTTCTTGGCCATGGAAATGATCTTGGGCATTCGCATCTACCGAGACGCCGAACCCGAATCTGCCAGCATTGTGCCCATTGCCTTTCCGTTGGTGGCGGGCGCGGGAACCCTCACCACCTTGGTCTCTATAAAAAGCCAATTTGCAGCCATCAACATCTTGATTGCCATTCTTTTAAATGCAATTCTGGTGTACTTAGTTTTGAAAAATTCCAAACGCATTGCGGACGTAATCGGCAAAAATGGAATCAACATACTGCGCAAAGTGTTCGGTATTGTGCTGCTCGCCATTGCGGTCCGACTCTTCACCTCCAATTGGTCAACCTTACTCGCATGAGCCTTACCCCCGAAGATCGCTTCAAAGCGGTCGTAGCCCACGCCAAAGAATACGGCTTTGTCTTCCAAAGCTCCGAGATCTACGACGGACTGGCCGCCGTATACGACTACGGTCAAAACGGTTCGTTGTTGAAAAACAACCTCAAAGAGTACTGGTGGCGCTCCATGGTGCAGCTCCACGAAAACATAGTGGGCATTGACTCCGCCATTTTCATGCACCCCACCACCTGGAAAGCCTCTGGGCACGTGGACGCCTTCAACGACCCCTTGATCGACAACAAGGACAGCAAGAAGCGCTACCGCGCAGACGTCCTGATGGAAGAATACGTCGAAAAAATTCGCCAAAAAGCAGAAAAGGAAGTGGCCAAGGCCGCCCAACGGTTTGGGGAAACGTTTGACGAGGCCTTGTACCGCCAAACCAATCCCCGGGTGGTGGAATACCTCACCAAGGCAGACGCGGTGATGGCGCGCTTTGTTCAGGCCCTGGAGGCAGGTGATTTGGAAGCCGTTCGGCAAGTCATTCTGGACGAAGGCATTGCGTGCCCCGTAAGCGGAACCAAAAACTGGACCGAGGTGCGGCAATTCAACCTGATGTTCGGCACCAAGATGGGCAGTTTGGCGGAAGGCTCAACAGACCTCTACCTCCGCCCGGAAACCGCCCAAGGGATTTTTGTCAATTTTCTGAACGTCCACAAAACCGGACGTACCAAAATTCCGTTTGGCATTGCCCAAATTGGGAAGGCCTTCCGAAACGAAATCGTTGCTCGGCAATTCATTTTCCGCATGCGGGAATTCGAACAAATGGAAATGCAGTTTTTTGTAGCGCCGGGCACCGAGATGGAGTGGTACGAAGCTTGGAAAGAAAAACGCATGGCGTGGCACCGCAACTTGGGATTCTCCGCGAGCAAGTACCGCTTTCACAACCACGACAAACTGGCGCACTATGCCAATGCTGCGGCAGACATTGAGTTTGAGTTTCCGTTTGGATTCAAAGAATTGGAGGGAATCCACAGCCGCACTGATTTTGACTTGCGCAACCACGAAGCATTTTCCGGTAAAAAACTTCAGGTCTTTGATCCGGAGTCCAATACGTCGTACATCCCCTACGTGGTAGAAACCTCCGTGGGTTTGGACCGTCTCTTCTTGGCGGTACTGTCCACGGCCTACGACGAAGAGACGCTGCCGGACGGATCCGTGCGCACAGTACTTCACTTGCCCCCTGCACTCGCTCCCACCAAAGCGGCTATTCTACCGTTGATCAAAAAAGACGGTTTGCCGGAACTGGCACACGAGCTCTTGAATTCGCTGAAATTTGACTTTCACGTGGCTTACGACGAAAAAGATGCCATTGGCCGACGGTACCGCCGCCAAGACGCTTTGGGCACGCCCATTTGCATCACCGTAGACCACGAGAGCCTTACGGACGGCGCGGCCACGCTCCGTTACAGAGACAGCATGCAGCAAGAACGTTTGCCCTTTGCTGCTATCCCCGCGAAAATCAGGGAAGTGGCCAGTATGGAAATACTTTTGAAACAATTATAAAAAAAATTTCACGACCCTTGTTGAAGTGTTGAAAATTCCTACCTTTGTACCGGATTTCGAGCTTAACTCACCCAAAAAAAACAAAACAAAAATGAAAAAAGTTGCCTTCTTCATGAGCGCTTTCGCTCTGGTGGCTTTGGTTGCTTGCAATGGCGCCGAAGAAACTGCAAACGACGCAACAGCTGTTGACACTATTGTTGACGCTGCCGTTGATACTGCTGCTGCTGCTGCTGACACCACGGTTGACGCTGCTGCTGACGCTGAAGCTACTGCTGAATAATTTAGCACTGCACAACGCAAAGAAAGCCGCCCTTGGGCGGCTTTTTTTATGCACGGATGCGGCGAATAATCTGCTTTAAGGACGCGAGCTCTTCAATAAGGCCAGCGCTGCATCTACGGCGTAGTCACGCGTCAATTGCAACTCCAGGTAGGCTTGAGCACCGCGTTGAAAGCGTATTTGCTCCAACGTCAAGGCAAACCGGATCCACTCCATGTCTTGTTCGGTCATGGAGGCCACCGCCTCTTCCAAGCCGGCTTCTGCCAGGAACTGCCACAAGCGTTCGTCTGTCACCCATACTTCCTGGGTCCTGCCTCGGTCTGATTCTGCCCAAGCAAAGGTCAGTTGGTCAAAGACCTCCAATTGCCGCACAGACCCCAGCCAATGCGGTCCGTACAACGTGTCCAAGGACAATTCAACATTCGGACGCAATCCGCCCGTTCCATCGCCGGCGGCGCCTTTGCCCAAACGTTGGATGTTTTTCTTTTTGGGCGTGAGGTAAACGGCCGTTGTCAGGCGCAAGCGAGAACCGTCGCGCAACACCCGCTCGTCCTGAACCAGGCCTTTTCCAAAAGTGTTTTTTCCCATCAGCGGTGCCCGACGGTGGTCCTGCAGCGCCGCGGCAAAAATTTCCGCCGCAGAAGCTGTTTCGCCGTCCACCAAAACCACTACGGCCCCTTTTTCAAACGATCCGCCAGCAGTAGCTACCGTGCGCTCGGGCGGCCCGGTACGGCCAACGGTCCACACCACGGTTTTGCCTGCGGACAAGAACTCATCCGCCGCAGCCACGCCCGCGGCCAAAAAGCCCCCGCCGTTGCCGCGCAAGTCCACCACCACCCCGGAAAGGCGCTCGCGTTTCGCTTGGCGCAAGAAGCTCCGAACCTCCTCCGGCGTGTGCTCGCCAAATCGTTCAATGCGCAGGTAACCCACGCGGCCGGAGTCTAACCGGGCCGCACGAACACTGGGCACGGCAATGGATGCTCGTTGAACCGTCACTTTACGGACGGTTTTGGCGCGCGGAGACCATACGGAAACCTGAACAGAAGATCCTGCAGGTCCTTTCAAAACACCCACCAAACTGTCTGAGGACCAACCCACCACGGGCACCCCGTCCACAGCGATCAACCGATCGCTAGGCCGCAGCCCTTTCTTGCGCGCCGGCCCCCGCACGGAAACCACCGCCACGGTATCCCGAATCCACCGGTACTCCATTCCAATGCCCTCGTAAGCGCCCGCCAATTCTTCATCCAAACGCAGCGCATCGGATTGCGGCAAATAAACAGAATGGGGGTCTAGTCTGCCCAGAACGTCGTTGAAGGTGACCTCCACCAAGGAATCAACCGCCACCGGGTGGACGTACTCGTCCGCAACAATGCCCAAAAATTCCTGGAATTTGCGCGCCGCCCGAGCTTCCGGTCCTGTTTCCCAAGACATTCCACGGCTTCCCAGCCAGATTCCGGTACCCAAACCCACGAGCAAGCAAGCACCCGCTACCATGGCCCACCGTGCTGTTCTAGAAATAGTTTTTTGTTTTGGCGGCATAGCTCAACCCAAATCGGTTGCGTGCTCGTCTTCAAACGGAAGGTAGTCCAACTGTACTCCGGCCTTGGCCAAAAAATCCAAGCCCGTTGTGTCTTTATAGTTGTCTGCGTACACCACCCGCACCATTCCAGACTGGTAAATTAATTTGCTGCAATCGCGGCACGGACTCATCGTTAGGTAAAGTGTGGCGCCCGAGCAACTTTGGGTGGAAGAAGCAACTTTTAAAATAGCGTTGGCTTCTGCGTGAAGCACGTACCATTTGGTATCTCCCAAGTCTTCCTCACACGGATTCTCAAACCCCGTGGGGGTTCCGTTGAATCCGTCTGAAATGATGGTACGGTCGCGAACGATGAGCGCGCCCACTTGCCTTCTCGCACAGTGCGAGAGCGAGGCCCACTCTCTGGCCATCCGGAGGTATGTCCGGTCGTAACGCTCTTGCTTAGTCATGATAGCGTCTTGTGCCCAGGGCGGGAATCGAACCCGCACACCAGAGGTACACGAGTTTGAGTCGTGCGCGTCTACCAATTCCGCCACCTGGGCTGGTGTTACGTGGGCAAAAGTAAAACAAAAAATTCATACATTTGCACCCCCGAACGAAACAAAGATGATGGAACCCGTTGCCAAGCTGTTTTCTGGTCGCCTCACGCAAGAGTTGTCCCAGCGCATCGCGGATGCGTACGGTCAGCCTTTGGGTAAGGTGGAGATTACGCAGTTTGCGGATGGTGAATTTCTTCCTTCTTTTGAAGAAACGGTGCGCGGTGGACGGGTTTTCTTGATTCAATCCACCAATCCGCCGAGCGACAATCTTTTTGAGTTGTTGCAGTTGTGCGACGCTGCCAAGCGCGCCTCATCAAAACACATCACGGCCGTCCTGCCGTATTTTGGCTACGCTCGTCAAGACCGTAAAGACAAGCCGCGCGTGCCCATTACCTCCAAGTTGGTTGCGAAAATGCTGGAAACGGCAGGCGCCACGCGCATCATGACCATGGACCTGCACGCAGATCAAATCCAAGGATTCTTTGAAGTGCCCGTGGACCACCTCTATTCCTCTTCATTGTTCCTACCGGACATTGAGGCCTTGGGGTTGGAGAACTTGACCATCGCGTCCCCAGACATGGGCGGCTCCAAGCGGGCCAATGCCTACGGAAGCAAATTGGCTGCCGAGGTCGTTATTTGCTACAAGCAGCGGAAAAAAGCCAATGTCATCGATAAAATGACGGTCATTGGCGAGGTGAAAGACCGCCACGTCATCTTGGTGGACGACATGATCGACACCGGAGGTACTTTGGTGAAGGCCGCAGATATGCTCATGGAAAAAGGCGCGTTGAGTGTACGCGCCTACTGCACGCACGGGGTTCTTTCCGGCGATGCCATTGAAAAAATTGAAAATTCGGCCATGACTGAACTGGTGATTACAGACACCATTCCGTTGCGCCGTCCCTCCTCTAAAATTCGAGTAATCAGCGTGGCGCCGTTGTTTGCTTCTGTGATGCGCGCCGTTCACGCCCACGAATCCATCAGTGGGCACTTTTTGATGTAAAACACCGTTAATTCCCTTTCCATGAACTCCGTTCACATCCAAGGCACCCTCCGCACCGAGCTCGGAACCAAGTATGCCAAAGCCCTTCGCGCAGAAGGTCAAGTACCGTGCGTTATTTACGGCGGCGAAGCCCCCGTTCACTTCTCAGCCCCCATCTTGGGATTCCGTAGCCTAGTCTACGTTCCGGAGGTGAACCTAGCGGTTATTGAGGTAGACGGCAAAAAATACGAAGCCGTTATCAAAGAGATGCAGTTTGACGTGTTGAAAGACACGTTGACCCACATCGACTTCATTCAAGTAGTCTTGGGCAAACCCGTTACGGTTGACGTGCCGGTTAAATTGACCGGTAATGCTGCAGGCGTGCGCTTGGGCGGTAATTTGAAGATCGTAATGCGCAAAGTTAAAGTGAAGGGCATCGTTACCGAAATCCCGGGAACGATTGAGCACGACATTACCGCTTTGAAAATAGGTGAATCTCTGCGCGTCAACGAAATCAAAGAAGGCAAGCCCTTCGAGATTTTGTCCCAAGATTCCGGCGTTATTGCAACCATCAAAACCACGCGTAATGTGGTTGTCGGCGCCGTGGAAGAAGAGACCGAGGAGGCTGAGGCCTAATCGGCATGAACGGCGTTCGAAAGTTCCTCGTGGTAGGGTTGGGAAATCCCGGCCAAGAATACGCAGGAACTCGCCACAACATTGGATACGACGTAGTGGATGCCTGGGCTCAGGCGTCCACTGCTCGTTTTAGCCCGGACCGCTACGGCGACCGCGCCCAAATCACGCTCAAAGGGAGAACCATCGTCTTGATTAAGCCCAATACCTTCATGAATTTGAGCGGCAAGGCCGTACGGTATTGGATGGAAACAGAGAAAATCCCGTTGGAAAATGTGGCGGTAGTGGTGGACGAATTGGCCCTGCCTTGCGGCACCACTCGTCTCAAATTACGCGGTTCCGACGGCGGCCACAACGGTCTCAAAAGCATTCAAGAAGTCTTGGGGAATCCGGATTACCCCCGCCTCCGTTTTGGCATTGGGGCAGACTTCCCCAAGGGACACCAAATAGACTACGTTTTGGGACGCTGGGACGCAGACCAACACGAACCTGTAAAATTGGGCATTGAGCGTTCCATTAAGTTCCTGGAAACCTTTGTCTTGGCCGGCGCCGCAACGGCGATGAACCAGTACAACCAATAGTTTGGTTTGTGCGCTACAGTCGGTACAAAACCCCGATTGAAATTTGGCCAAAATGGTCTTGTTCGCCCAAATCGTAGCGCCCGATTCCTTGAAGATTCAAGGCCATCCGTTCCGGAGCCAACCAAATGTTAAGACCTGCACCCACTACGGCTAAATTGCTGGTAGCATTCGCCAAATAACTACGCGTACTAACGCCTAAACCTGCCCGCATTGTTGCATTGCAAACACTCCCTAAAAATTCAAAAGTTGTGGAGGAGTATTCTCCAGTGAAATCCGCCGCACCAATTCGTCCGGTTCCTTCTTTCAAACTGCCGCCGGATAAGGTAACGTTAACTCCTGCCAATGCGCCTTTATTGCCGACTTGAACTAACGGAAAGTTAATGCCAACCGTATTGGGAATCAAGGTCAAGCCTGGGAGCTCAACACCAAGGGGTGATCCCGAACCGTTGTCGTCTATGAATGCATAACCGAGTACAAAGGTCTTTGGCAAGCCCGTACTCTTGGAGGAACCACTCTGCGCAAAGGCGGCGCTTGTTGTTAAACAAGCAAAAAGTAACAGAGAAAAAGATGCGTTGATCCTGGTGAACATAGTTCTATTTCTTTATTTGCACCAAGGTACACTTAATTTCCGCAATCAAAAAACAGGTTCCCGTTATTCCACCGTCACCGACTTGGCCAAGTTCCGCGGTTGGTCCACATTACAACCGCGCAGAACAGCAACGTGGTAGCTCAGCAACTGCAGGGGAATGGTCGTCAAAAGCGGAGACAAACACTCCGACGAAGGCGGAATTCCAATGGTGTCTTTGGCCATGGATCTGATTTCCGTGTCGTCCTCGTCTACAATAGCAATGATCTGGCCCTTGCGCGCCAAAACCTCCTGAACGTTGTAGACAATTTTGTCGTAATGGCCGCTTTTGGGGGCAATGACGATTACCGGCATCTGGTCGTCAATCAAAGCAATGGGGCCGTGCTTCATTTCCGCAGCAGGATACCCCTCCGCGTGAATGTAGCTGATTTCTTTGAGCTTCAACGCTCCCTCCAGGGCCACCGGGAAGTTGTAGCCGCGGCCCAAATACAAAGCGTTGGTGCTGTCCTTAATCTTTTTGGCAATGGCTACCGTCTGGGCATCGCTTTGGAGCATGGAAGCAATTTTCTCCGGAATTCCAGCCAATTCCTGGCACAAATCCAGGTACCGCTTTTCTGCCAAAGTACCTTTTGCGCGTCCCAACCAAAGGGCGATTAACGTAAATACCGTCACCTGGGCGGTAAAGGCCTTGGTGGAGGCCACGCCAATTTCCGGGCCCGCGTGGGTGTACGCGCCGGCGTGCGTCTCGCGCGCAATGGAACTGCCCACCACGTTGCAAATGCCAAAAATCGTAGCGCCTGCTTCCTTGGCCAGCTTAATGGCGGCCAAAGTATCCGCTGTTTCGCCGGATTGGGACACGGCAATGACCACGTCTTTGGCCGTTAACACCGGATTTCGGTAGCGGAATTCCGAGGCATACTCCACTTCCACCGGAATGCGCGCCAAGTCTTCAATTAAGTATTCGCCTACCAAACCGCTGTGCCAAGATGTGCCGCAGGCCACCACCAAAATGCGGTCTGCTGCCAGCAACTGCTCGCGAATCTGGTCCAAGCCTTCCATGCGGATGATGCCCTCGTCCGCGAGCAATCTACCGCGGAACGTGTCTTGGATGGCTTTGGGTTGCTCGTAAATTTCCTTGAGCATAAAGTGGTCGTATCCGCCCTTCTCAATGCTCTCCAAATCCATTTTCAGTTGGTGGATGTGCGCATCCACCGTCTCGGAAGTGGCTATCGAGCTGACACGCACCCCTTTGTTGCGGTGCACCACGGCCATTTCGCCGTCCTCCAAATAGATGGCGCGTTTCGTATACTCCAGGAACGGCGAGGCGTCGGACGCTACAAAATATTCTTCTTGGCCTAAGCCAATGACCAGCGGACTGCCCATTTTGGCCACCACCAACTTATTGCCTTCCTTCTGGGACATCACCACAATGGCGTACGCGCCCACTACCTCGCGCAAGGCGCGGCGTACGGCTTCCTCCAATTTGATGTTCTCAAGCTTCTTAACGTAGTGAATGAAATTCACCAGCACCTCGGTGTCCGTCTCTGACGAAAACGTGTAGCCCTTGGCCTGAAGCAAAGACTTCAGCGCGGAATAGTTCTCAATGATGCCGTTGTGCACCAGAACCAAGTCTCCGTCTTCGCTGGAGTGTGGGTGGGAATTGCGGTCCGACGGCTCTCCGTGGGTGGCCCATCGGGTGTGGCCCATACCGGCCGTGGCGTGGGTGTCTTGGTTGCCCACCAAGTCCACCAAATCGGCGACCTTACCTTTTTTGCGAAATACCCGCAGGACATCGTTGGACAAGCAGACACCGGCGGAGTCGTAACCGCGGTATTCCAGCCTTTTCAAGCCGTTGATGATGATCGGGTATGCCTCCCGGGCGCCGATGTATCCTACAATTCCACACATAATTCAAAAGGTTTGGTCCGAAAAGGTCGCAAACATGCTGCCACATTTGCAGACCGTTTGACTCTACTTGGTTCTCGTTAGGTACAAATTCAACCGCGCCGGCTCCGACGGGTGCAAGTTGCCGTTGAGCACCACCCGCTGGGCATTGCCGCTTGGATTGGAGGGCAGCAAGATCAGTCGGTCCATTTTGGGGTCCTTTCCGTTCAACACGCGCTGCACGTGGCGCGTGATGTTGAACCGATACACCTGCTGGTCCAACACGCCCACCACGCGAGTAGAATCCCGCAAAGATTGCAATCCTCCGCCTGGGCTGCCGCCTTGGTAGTCGTTGATCAAAAAGTTCTTCTCCCCGCGGGCCACCAACAGCGTCAGTGCCTTGGGCTTGTTCAATCCCAAACTGGCCACCGCGTCCACTGGAATTTCGAGCTCGGCATAGTTGACCAAGAAATTCGAATCCCGGAGCGGAGTCAGCCCCTTCAACCGAATGGAGGTCACCGCGCCGCCCAAACTTTGGGTGAAGGAGCGAAAACTTCCATAGGTGGTGTCTTGTGCAGATAAATCAAACGCCGCTTGCTCAAAACGATGTTCCGCGTGGAAGGCGTACTTGATCTTATCTCCCAAGGCCAAATCGTACCGAACGGATTTGGTGGTGGTGGTGTCGTTGGACAGGTACACTACCAGCTTGGAATCCGTGCCGACGGGCGTCAAGGAGAGCAGAGACTGGGCGGCCGCGGTGGATTTCAAGCGAAATCCTTTGAACGTCTTCACAAATTCTGTTGTGGAAACCAACGCAGCCGTGTCCAGCAGCAAAAACTCTTGGGTAAACCACTGAGGGTCCAACGCCAGGCGCAACACGCCTTTGGTTGCGGCCACTTCCTTGAACTTACGGGTGCGGCCAAAATACGGATTGAAGGTGGTGTCTGCCACCGGATCCCCCGCAGCAAACTGGTCCTTGGCGGTGTACGAACTGTCCGCCACCAAGGCGTCCAAGAGGGGCTGTACCACGATGCGGATGGGGGCTACCGTGTCTCCGTAGCGTTTGGTAACCGGCAAGAACAAAAAGACCGAATCCGCCCGGGGGTTGTCTCCAAAGCGCGGATTGATGCGACCCAAGGCAATTTGGGTAACGCCGTAGGCATCCACCCGGCCAAATAGTTCATCGGAAAAACCTCCAACCGGCAAAATTCCGGTATTGGAGGTCAGTAAGGTGTCGTAGGCTTCCGTGCTGGTAACGATGGGCACGAACTTCAGGGCGCCCGTCTTGAATTCACCTGCGCCAATAAGGTCCAAACCAACGGTCCCCAAATCTTTTTCGCAGGAAACAGAAAGGAGAAAAGCGCCGCACAGCGCTAGTGAAACCAATGCTTTACGCACCACGAAATCAGGCAAAAAGAGATTCGTAGAAAGCTTTCAGTCCGGAAGGATCTGCGGCAAAAGGACGTCCGTCGGACACGGGAACACCCAACTCTTGGGCAACTTTCACAGCGTGCTCAGACGGCGAATCCGTCATGGTTAGGACGGCGTCTGCATAACGGACGGCGCCGCACTGCAGGTTTTCGTAGGTAGGTTGTTCAAATGCTTCCATGGACTGGGCTCCGTCGTAGTGCATGCCGGCAGGAAGTTTGGAACCCAATTGACCCGCAAAAGCATCCGTGTCGTAGAGCGAAACCACCACTTTTACGTCTGCAAAATGAGCGTCGGTTGCGTTGAATTGTTTGATGTACAAGGGCATGGGCGAACACATCCAGCCCATCACGTGCACCACATCCGGCTTCCAACCCAATTTCTTGATGGTCTCAATAACGCTTTTGGAAAAAAAGAGGGCCCGCTCGTCGCTGTCTTCGTACAAAGTTCCCGCGGCATCCACCAAATCGCCCTTGCGCTTGAAGTATTCGTCGTTGTCGATGAAATAAACTTGGAGGCGTGCTTGGGGAATGGAAGCCACTTTGATGATCAAGGGTTGGTCCATGTCGTTGATGACCACGTTCATGCCGCTCAGCCGGATGACTTCGTGCAGTTGGTGGCGGCGCTCGTTGATGTTTCCATAACGAGGCATGAACACCCGAACCTCGTTGCCGAGCTCGTTCATTCGCTTGGGAAACGCCAAGGCGTGATCTGCCAAGATGGTCTCCGACAAATACGGATGCATCGATTGGGCGACGTACAAAATGCGCTTTGGCTCCATAAGTTGCGGTACAGTCCGCAAAATTACGCATTTTTACGGCGCAAAACGCACTTTTTATGGAGATTGTATCATCCCAAGCCGCGCTGCGGAACATGCTTGCGCGCTGGAAACAAGGCGATTCGGTCTCTGTAGGCTTTGTCCCCACCATGGGGGCGCTGCACGACGGGCACCTGGCCCTGGTGCGGGCGGCTCAAGTTGACAACGTACGCGTAGTGGTCAGTATTTTCGTGAACCCCACCCAATTCAACAGCCCCCACGATTTTGCGTCCTATCCGCGCACCTCAGACGCAGATTGCGCCGTATTGGAATCTCTGGGGACGGACGCGGTCTACTTTCCGGTTGCCGAAGAGTTGTACCCCCGCGGCATGCAGTCGGCCCACTTCAATTTAGCGGGACTGGATACGCGCATGGAAGGTGCGGCGCGGCCGGGTCATTTTCAAGGCGTTGCCACGGTAGTGGACGCCCTGTTTGAGCACGTGGAACCGGATCGCGCTTATTTTGGCGCCAAGGACTTCCAGCAGGTGGCGGTGATTCGGCAGTTGGTGGCCCTCCGCGGAGGACTGCCCCACGTAGTGGCGTGCGCCACGGTTCGCGAGCCCGACGGTTTGGCCATGAGCAGCAGGAATTTGTTGTTGACGCCGGCACAACGGGCGGCGGCACCCCGCATTTATGCGGGGCTGCGGCTTGCCGCAGCGGCGTTGCGCGCAGGCGCAACGCCCGCCGCCGCCCGTCTTCAATTTGCAAGCCACGTCCACCAATCCCCAGAATTGGAGGTGGAATACCTGGACTTGGCCCATCCGCTTACGTTGGAATTGCTGCCGGATCAACAAGTTTTGAGCGCGGAAACCTCTGCCCATTATTTTGCCGTAGTGCGCGCCGGAAACGTCCGCCTCATCGACAACTTTCCAGCGGAATAACCTACCTTTGCAGCCATGTTGCTGGAATTGCTCAAATCCAAAATCCACCGCGTGCGCGTCACGGGAGCGGACCTCAATTACATCGGTTCCATCACCATAGACCGGTCCTTGATGGCTGCTGCTCAGCTCGTTGAAGGGGAAAAAGTCAGCATCGTCAACATCAACAACGGCGAGCGATTGGACACCTACACCATCCCAGGTCCTGCCGGTAGCGGATCCATCACGTTGAATGGGCCCGCAGCCAGAAAAGTCCAAACCGGTGACCTCATCATCATCTTGGCCTACTGCCACGTAGACGCAACAGAGGCAGCGTCGCACACCCCCATCTTGGTTTTCCCAGACGAACAGACCAACCTCTTGAAATAATCCCCATCCCAGCGTAGAGCGGGATCCCCCCTATGGCCAAGCAAATCATCAAAACACTGGTCCTGCTGGGACTGACCGCCGGGCTTTTGGCCTTTGCCTTCCAAGGTATGGATCCGCGGGAACTTTGGGACGGCATGCGCAAAGCCAATCCCTATTTGGTGGCGGTGAGCATCGGCTTGGGCTACTTGGCGGTGGTGTTTCGCGCCTACCGTTGGCGCATTGTGCTGCGCTCCATCGAACACCCGGTCAGCGCCCCAGCGGCGGTGCACTCGGTAGCCTTGTCTTATTTGGTCAACTTGGTGGTTCCCCGCGGCGGCGAAGTGGCCCGGTGCACGGCCATTCAGCAGACCGGTGGCGTTCCGGTAGACAAGGCTTTGGGTACGGTGGTTATGGAACGCATCATTGATTTGATCATGTCTCTGGTACTTGTGGCCGTGGTTTTGGGGTTGAATTGGGCCGAACTGCAAGCCTTGCCAAACGCCGTTGCTGAATTTGGCCGTGCCAATGGAGCTGCGGACAACGCATCTGTTGTGGCAGAAACAGGCGACGTTGCTTCTGTTGGATTTCCCGCCTGGGGATGGTTGCTGCTGGCACTTGCCGCGGTAGGCGCTGCTGCCTATTGGGCCTTGCGTCGCTGGGGCTGGGTTCAAATTAAAAGCAAAGTATTTGATTTTGTGCAAGGACTGCTCGCCGGGCTCCGTTCCGTCGCCCGTCTGGACAACCCCGCCGGATTTTGGGGTCACACCCTAGCGATCTGGGCCTGTTACTTTTTGATGGTTTACCTCATGTTTTTTGCGTTGCCGGCAACGTCCAACATCACCGTGGCACACGCCCTCTTTGTGATGATGTCCGCCACGTTCAGTTACATTGTACCGGCGCCCGGAGGCTTTGGAACGTACCACGTTTTCGTAACCTCAGCCTTGTGGGTCACCGGAGTTCCTATGGCCGACGGCCTAATATTCGCGACGGTGGTTCACTCGTCTCAAACCGCCATGATGCTGTTGTCCGGTACCGTCGGTTTTGCGGGCCTGGCTTTCCTGCGCAAACAAACCAGCGAAGGTGGCCAAGGTTAAAAAGGCCTGGATGTGTCAGGCGTGCGGCACCGCCCACGCCCAATGGCAGGGGCAATGCAAAAGCTGCCGTGCTTGGAACACCTTGGTGGAGGAGGTTACGGAGACCGCAGACTCGCGCACCCCGCGTTTTGTAGATCCGGATTCCGGCAAACGAAGCGTTCCTCGGCCGCTTTCTGAAGTCACCTTGGGCTTGGAGGTACGAACCGCTACTGGCGACGCAGAATTGGACCGCGTACTGGGTGGCGGATTGGTTCCCGGTTCTTTGGTGCTGCTTGGAGGCGAGCCCGGAATCGGCAAATCCACCCTGATGCTCCAGCTGGCCTTGCGTCTGCCGCAACGCGTTCTCTACGTTTCCGGGGAAGAAAGTGCCCAGCAAATTCGCATGCGGGCAGACCGTATTGGCTTTGAAGGCGACGGTTGTTCCATCTTGACGGAAACCTCCACCTCGTCCATTTTGGAACACGCAGAAAAAATGCGTCCGGAGGTCTTGGTGATTGACTCCATTCAAACCCTGCACAGTCCGGCATTGGAGGCTGCGCCCGGCAGCGTTTCCCAAATCCGGGAGAGCGCCGCGGAGTTTTTGCGCTACGCCAAGAGCCACAACGTGCCGGTCTTGCTCATTGGGCACATCACCAAAGAAGGAACCCTGGCGGGTCCCAAAGTTTTGGAGCACATGGTGGACGTTGTTTTGCAATTTGAAGGCGATCAAAACCACCTGTACAGACTCCTGCGCGCCCACAAAAACCGATTCGGTTCCACGGCGGAAATTGGCTTGTACCAAATGGACGCCGCCGGATTGGTGCCCGTGTTGAATCCGTCGGGTTTTCTGCTTTCCCAACGATCCGAAGAGTTGAGCGGGACGGCCGTTGGCGTGATGATGGAAGGCGCGCGCCCCCTGTTGCTGGAGGTTCAAGCCTTGGTCAGCACGGCGGTATACGGTACACCGCAACGATCTTCCACCGGTTTCGACGCCCGTCGGCTCAACATGCTGCTCGCGGTGTTGGAAAAACGATGTGGATTTCGCTTGGGGGCCAAAGACGTGTTCCTCAACATCACAGGCGGGCTGCGCGTGGACGACCCCGCTTTGGACTTGGCCGTTGTTGCGGCCATCCTCAGTTCCGACACGGACCAAGCCTTGCCCAAAGGCGTTTGTTTTGCGGGCGAAGTGGGTTTAGCGGGTGAAATTCGTGCGGTGCAGCGGCTGGATCAGCGCGCCGCAGAAGCACAAAAACTGGGCTTTGACACCTTGTTTACCGCAGCCCAGCCCGGGCTCAAGTCCAATGCCTTCCCCGGCTTACTGGTGGTTCCCGTCCAAAAAATGGAGCACCTGGTCAGCGCCCTTTTGGGTAAGTACCGCCTTACTTTTTGGGTGCCGAAGGTTGCACCAAGTTGGCCAGAGCATCCAAACGCGGGCTGATGATGATTTCTGTACGTCGGTTTTTTGCTTTGTTTTCCGGAGTTTCGTTGGGCACCAGCGGCTGAAATTCACCGCGACCCACGGCACTTACGCGCGACGCATCTACTCCTTTTCCGGTCAAAATCTTGGTGACGGCGGTGGCCCGCATCACGGACAAATCCCAGTTGTCCAAAACTTGTCCGGCACCGCGGTAGGCATCGTTGTCCGTGTGGCCTTCCACCTCAATCCGAACGTCTTTGTTGGACGCCAGAACCTTGGCCAATCGCTCCAAGGCCAGGCGCCCTTTGTCTTGCACGGTCCAGCTTCCGCTGTTGAACAACAAGGAGTTGTCCATGGACACATACACTTTTCCATTTTTTAAAGAAACCGTTAGTCCTTTACCTTGGAAACCCAGGAGGGCGTCTGCCACGCTCTTTTGAACGTACTGCACCAAGGAATCCTTGCGGGCAATCTCAGACTCCAATTCCACCACCCGGCGCTCGCGCGTTTGCAGCGTAAAGGCCACTTCCTCCAAGCGCGCTTGTTCCGCCTTCAGGGCTTCTTCCTTTTGCTCCAGCTCAGACTGCAAGCGTTCCATCCGCACCAACATGGCCTTTGTTTCGTTCAAATTTGCCGAACTCAACCGGTCCTTGTTCTTGGTGAGGTAGTCAAAATTGGCTTCCAAATCGGTCAACGTACGACGCGTTTTGCGCACATCGGAGGCCAAACGAGCGGTATCCTCTTGAAGGGTTGTGGCCAATTGCTGCGCGGTGCGCAGATTGGATTGGGTTTCCGTCAGGCGCACTTGGAGCACGTCGGACTGCGTGCGCAAAGCGTTGTTCTCTGTTTGCAAAACTTCTGCGCGGGTTTGCAGTTCGGTATGCACCGCGGGTGCAACGCACGACGTTGCAGCAAGAACGGTCAAGGCAATGGGAAACAGTCGGAAGTAGTTCATGGTTCAAAGGTAAACATTCGTTGCTGTAGACCGAAAGATCTCACCACTCCGCCCGAACGGGGCAGTGATCGGAGAGGAGCGCCAGCGGGAGGTGCCGGCAATCCTGCAACTTTTGGGCCAATGCGGGAGCCAGCCAAGCGTAGTCTATGCGCCAACCGGCATTTCGCTCGCGCGCACCACCGTATGCAGACCACCAGGTGTAAGCGTGTGCGGCTTGCGGATTCAGTGCCCGAAAACCGTCCACCCAACCGGCGGCCGCCCATTGGTCCACCCAGGCCGACTCCTCTGCGTTGAAGCCCGGAATACCCCACATTCGTGCGGGATTGTGGATGTCCATGGGCCCATGGCATACGTTGAAATCGCCCAAAACGGCAGTGGGCTGCTCCAACCACCCGCGTTTTTCCGAAACGGTGGCAAAATCGGTCAAAAAGTCCAGTTTGGCTACTTGGCGTTCCGCTGAAGAGGCTCCGCTGGGGAAGTAGGCAGATACCACCCGAGTTGTTCCCCATCGGGCCTCCAAAACGCGTCCCTCGGCGTCCCACCGATCCACGCCCATGCCTAAACAGACCTCGTCCGCAGGCAATTTTGACCACAGCGCTACGCCGCTGTACCCCTTGCGTTCCGCCGGAAAGAAATACCAATGGCCGTTTTCCAACAACTCCGCGGGCACCTGCTCCGGCAGCGCACGCACTTCCTGAAAAGCCAGTATATCTGCCTGTAAAGCAGACATCCACGCCGCCAACCCCTTCCGGTTGGCGGCGCGGATGCCATTTAAATTAAGGGATGCGACCCGCACGGGGCCTCCCTCAATTCAGAACCACCTTGGCCTCACCCAACTTGCGACCCTCCGAGAAGAGTTCCAAAGTGTAGGCGCCTTTGACCAACGTTGATTTAATGTCCATGGAAGCGCACGCTTGCGTGGCGTCGCCGTTGAAACTCATCTCAGACTTGCTGGAAAACAACTGCTCCTTGCCGTCCACGGTAAAGGTGTTGTCTCCCGAACCGGCCAATACTCGGCTTTCCGGGGTATTTACACGGAAATAAACCGTGTGGTTGCCCTTTTTGGCCAACGCATTTGCGCCCACCGTAAAGCAAACTTTGAATCGATTCACTTTACCCGCGGCCGTGGATTCCTTCTCCTCGCCGGATTTCTTCACCACCATGCCCATTCCTTCGATGCCGGACAACTTCAAGCGAGCGCCTTCGGCGCGGTCCTTGGACAACCGATCGTTGGTTTGGGTCAACTCCTCGTTCTTGGTTCGTTCCTTGGAGAATTCGCCTTCCAAATTGACTTTCTCTACATTCAAAACACCGTAGGCTCGGTTGACGCTGTCCACCTGCCCGCGCAAACGGTCCACCGTTTTGCGCAAAGTGGCTACTTGGGAGCGCAATTCCGCCATGGCACGCGTGTTGGTGGCGTTCGTATTCTTAGCCTTCGCAATCAAATCGTTCAAACGAGCCGTCTCGTCCAAGATGTACGAATTCAGGGAGTCGTTCTGGGTAGTTTGTGCCATCAAATCGGCCTTGGCATCTTCCAATTGACTGATCAACAACTCTTTGTCCGAGGTAATCACCTGAACTTCGGTCTTGGTGTTGTACAGTTGGTAGGCCAGTACCGCTACGACCAAAAGCAAAATGCCAATGATGGCTTTTGCGGTGTTAGACGTTTTTCCGCTCATAATCGACTATTTTGCCGCAAATGTACCGCATTTCTTTGAGCGCTGCACCCCTATTCTCCCCCAAATCAATCGTTTCTATACCGTGAAACCGCTTTCGTCTACCCCTTTGACCGTGCTGCGCACCCGCGCGCATACCCTGTTCCACGGCGTGGAAACCGCCCTCTTTCCTGCCTCGTGCCCTGCGTGCGGCTTCCTCCCGTTGCCTCCAAACGCCCAATGGTGCACCCGGTGCGACGATGCGCTTCCGTGGCGACCGTTGGCTGCTGGGCCACTGTCTGCGTTGCTTACCCCCCTGCGCGCAGCCTTGGACTTCCGAGCGGGCCCCACCCGCACCCTACTCCACCAACTGAAGTACCGCAATCGACCGGAATTGGCCTTCGCTTTGGGCCAGGCAGTAGCTCGTCGGTTTGCTCCGCCGCCCCCAAACGCCCGGCTGATTCCCGTGCCCATCACCCCGGAAAAGTTTAAACGTCGGGGGTACAACCAAGCCGAACGGTTTGCCGCCGGATTGGCGTCCGTTTGGCACGTGTCGGTTGACCAATCGGTGTTGGTTCGACGCGTTCAGCACCAATCGCTGACGGAACTGGATCGCTCCACCCGTCTTCAGGAAGCGCACGTTGCCTTTTCTTTGGCGGACGGCGCCCAAAACCGAGCACGGGGAGCGCACTGGGTATTGGTGGACGATACCTTGACCACGGGAGCAACCCTGCACGCCTGCGCCGTTGCTTTGACCCGGATTCGGCCAAGCGGCGTGGAAGGATTTTGTGCCGCATGGGCGCCTTAGCGCTTGAGCACAGCAACGTTACTTGGGGATTCGGTGCACCACTTTTCGAGTACCTTTGAACTCGTGCGCATTCGGTCCACCATCCTGATCATCGCTGCGGCGGCTGGGTTCATTGCCCTGCACAGCTGTGCTTTGCCGGCGGCTCCAACCGGCGGTCCCAAAGACGAGACCCCACCCCAAATCACCCAGTCGGAGCCTGCCCACACCCAAGTTCAAATCAGCCCCCAAGAAATTCACATCCAATTCGATGAGTTCGTGGCCTTGGGGAGCAACGGCGGTAGGCCCATCTCCTCCCCCCCCTTGCCCGGCACGGTACGCGTAACCCTCCAAGGCAAATCCGCTCGGATACGTTGGGACGGGGGCCCACTCCTGCCCGACGCTACCTATTCCTTGGCGCTGGGCGGATGCTTCAAAGACATCACCGAAGGCAACCTGCTCCCGGCCACCGCCCTGGTTTTTGCAACCGGTAATCAATTGGACTCGCTGTACTGGGCCGGACGGCTGCACGACGCCCGCTCCGGAAAGCCGCTGGCCGATTGGGCCGTGGGGCTTTGGCCCGCCGATGCCCCGGATTCCGCCGCTTACCTCGGCCTGCCCCGCTACACCTCACGCACGGACGACGACGGTCGGTTTGCCTTAAATTATTTGCCCGTCGGACCCTTTAGGCTGCTGGCCTTCGAAGATGACGACGGCAATTCCAAGGTCAACCAAGGCGAAAAACCGCGTTGGGCGTGGGAGGCCAACCCCATTGCGCCGCGTTCCACCCAGGATTCCTCAGAAACGAGCTCATTGTGGGCCGGACCGCTCGCCTTGGCGGACAGCAGTGCACCGTGGTCCAACAGCATGGACCCGGAAAAATCCGGAACGGTACGATTGAAATTGACCCCGAGCCCATCCGCCTTGGTCGGCCACCCTGTTGTGGAATGGACGGATGCAGCTGGTGTGGTGCGGTGGACGCGCCGCCTGTCCGCTCCCTTGGACACGGTCTTCAGCAACATTGCGCCCGGCCGCAGCTCGCTGCGCGTTTATTTGGACCGGAACCAAGACAGAACCTATTCGCCCGGGGACTTTTGGCTTGGCCAACAACCGGAACGGGGCTGGGACGGCCCAACCGTAGAGGCAAAAGCCAATTGGGAGACGGAAACCGTTTGGGACCTCACCGAGGCAGCGTCAACTCCCGCACGTCCTGCAAAAAAGGCAGCTTCCGACGGATCTCGTGCAGGGATTCCGGACGCACTTCGACGACGACGCTGACCGCCTCGTTCCGGGGTACCTCCGCGACGCTTTCTCCCATAGGGCTCCAAACCCCGCTGGCACCGCTGTGCGCCACCCCTTGGTGGTCCGCCCCAACTCGGTTCAACCCCAACACATAGGCCTGATTCTCAATGGCGCGTGCCGGCAGCAGGGCCTCCCAGTGGGCAATCCTGCGGTCCGGCCAATTGGCCACAAAACACAGCAAATCATAGTCCGCCCGATCCGCTTGGGCGGGCCAAGAATTGCGGTACGACTCCGGAAAACGCAAGTCGTAGCAAACCGCAGCCGCCAGTCGCCACCCCTTCCACTCCAAGTGCAGCGGTTGGTTGCCGGCCACAAAATGGCGGTCTTCACCGGCCAAACCGAAGAGGTGCATCTTGTCCGCAGACTCCACCGAGCCGTCGGGAAAAACGGCGAACAAACGGTTGGCAAAACGGAAGTCAACCGCGTTCAACCGCACCACGAGCGAGGTCAAAAAAACCGCTCCGGATTCCCGCGCCCAGGCCTGAAAAAGAGGCAGGTAGGGCGCTCCAGAGGCGTCGGCGTCCACGCGCGCCAATTCCTCTGCGCCGGTCAAAAAACCGGTGGTGGCCATTTCCGGAAACACGTGGAGGTCTGCGGCTGGTGACGCGCGCCAAGCGCGCTCCATCGCGTCTACATTGGCCGCCGGATTGTTCCAAACCAAGTCCATTTGGTGCATTCCCACGCGAAGCGGGGAAACGGGCTGGGTTGGCTGGGCGGTGCGTTGCATAGCGGTTTCTTTGCGCCGAAGTTAGGGTTATTCGGCTTCCTCCAGCTCGTCCAGCAACCAACCGACGTGCTTGATGAGGAGCCGGGCTTGGTCCGGGTTGGTACCGTCGTAGTACCCGCGGATGCGGCCCTTGCTGTCAATCAAGGCCAGGTTCTCGGTGTGGATGAAGCTGTGCTCGTCCCACGTTTGCCCCTCTTCCATCACCGCGAAGTACTTGGTTCGCGCGAGCCGATTGATCTCCGAATAGGGGCCCGTCAACAGCCACCACCGTTTGGGGTCCACGCCGTTGGCTACCGCGTATTGTGCCAAAACCGGCACGGAATCTACGTCCGGCGTAACGGAGTGGCTCAGCAACTGAACCCGCGGATCATCCGCGTAGGCAGATTGAATCAGGCGCATGTTTTGGGCCATGTCCACGCAAATGCTCTGGCAGGAAGTGAAGAAAAAGTTCGCTACCACAATGCGGTTGGCCACCTCTTGGTGCGTTCGCACGGTGCCGGACTGATCCGTCAATTTCCACGCACCAATGGTGTGGTTCATGCCCTGGCCCTCCAGCGAATCCGCCACCACGGCCGGGTTCAAATCCGCGGGCGACAAAACCGGCAATTGTTGTTGGGGGCGGAGCAAAAAGTAGCCCCAAACCACTCCCACCACAAAGATCACAGCCAGCACGGCCAATCGGATGCGCTCACTCGTTTTTCGGTACATACCTGGCGCGGTTATTGCTATATTTGACGCAAAGATACGGCCGTGAAAAATGCAAACGTTTTGGCCCTAGCGGGCTTCGTGTTCATTGGATTGCTCAGCAGCTGCGAGCCCAATAATCCGGAAAAAATCTCGTTGGCCCTGCACGTCGAAACCACCTTCGACAACGCGCCCGTGGTTTTTGACGTCAGCCAGCACGTGAACCAGGCAGGTGAAACACTGGTTTTCAAGCGTCTGGACTACTTGCTCAGCGACTTTACCCTCTTGGGCGGCCCCAACGGAGACGTCGGGATCAAAGGTTCGTACGCCTTCGTCAACGCAAAAGGCGGCGCCGGCCACCTGGAATTGGACTCCATTCCGGTGGGGCAATACACCGGCATCCGGTTCAACATCGGTCTGGATTCGATGGTAAACCACAGCGACCCCAGCCAGTACGGACCCGGCCATCCGCTCAACCCGAACGTGAACAGGTTGCATTGGGATTGGACCGGCGGCTACATCTTCACCGCGTTGGAAGGCACCTACAAACATCCGGGACACCCCGAGTCCGTGTTCCTGTACCACATGGCGCTGAGTAAAAACAAGCGCTCCGTAACCGTGTCCTTTCCGATGGACCTGACCAAGCGGGATAAACTGCTGCACGTGGACTACAACCTTGCGGAAATTTTCCGCAATCCAGCAACCTTCTCCATTGAAGAGAAGGGAGATTTCAGCCATTCTACCTTCGACAACGGCATCGTGGAGGCGCTCGTTGCCAACATGGGCGACGTCTTCACCGCAAAGCATTTGCAAAACAAATGAACCGCCGCTGGATCGTCCTTGCATCGGTAACCGCACTCGTGGCGGGAATTGCCGCTTGCGAGAAAGAAATCGGTCCCGCTAAAAATTCGACGCCCTACACCCTGGAAATTCCCATGGGGTTTCCCCAGGCCGCGCCCCCTGCAGACAACCCCCTAACGGTTGAGGGCATTGCCCTGGGCCGAATGCTGTTCTACGACCCCATCCTGTCCCAAGACTCCACCCAAAGCTGCTCCAGTTGCCACAACGCGGAATTCGGGTTTACGGACTTCGGTAAGAAATACTCCACGGGGATCGACGGAATCGAAGGAACCCGCAACTCCATGCCCATCTCCAACTTGCTTTGGCAGTCGGATTTTTTCTGGGATGGCCGAGTGAAACGCTTGAACCTGCAAGCGCTTATGCCCATTGAAGATCCCATCGAGATGCACGAAACACTCCCGCGCGTAGTTGCCAAGCTCAACCGGCAACCGCGGTATCAGGAGGCCTTTCGGGCTGCATTTGGCACCAAAAAAGCCTCGGCAGAGACCTTAGGACTGGCCCTGGAGCAGTTCATGCTGACCTTTGTTTCCGGCAACAGTAAGTTTGACCGCGTCATGCGCGGAACGGAGACCTTCACCGCCTCAGAACAACGCGGATTGCAGTTGTTCAACGGCGAGTCCAACCCCAACAACCCGGTACGCGGCGCGGATTGCTTCCACTGCCACGGCGGCACTTTGTTTTCCAACTTCACCCTGAGCAACAACGGGTTGGATTCCGTGTTTACGGACCGAGGCCTCGGCAAGGTAACGGGGAAAGCCACGGACGACGGCAAATTCAAGGTGCCGTCGCTTCGCAACGTGGCAGTCACTTTCCCATACATGCACGACGGTCGGTTCCAAACCCTCCGCCAAGCCATTGAACACTACAACACCGATGTGGTGGCCAACTCACCGAACTTGGATCCTTCCATGGTTGGCTTCGTTAATGGACTGGGCCTTACCCAACAAGATATTTCCGATTTGATCGCCTTTCTAGAAACCCTGACCGACGAGTCGTACCTAAACAACCCCGCTTATGCTTCGCCTTTCTAAGATTTTCACCACCCTCCTGTTGGTATTTGCCGCAACGTCTTCCGCTTGGGCGCAAAAAGTTGAAGTTCGCTTTTGGGTGGACGGCGTATGCGGTATGTGCGAGGAACGCATTGAAACGGCGTTGCTCAACACCAAGGGCGTTTGGACGGCCGATTGGAACGAAAAAACCCACCAGGTTGTGGTGGTGTACAACCCCAAAAAGACCACGGAACTAGCTCTTCATCAGGCCGTTGCCGCTGTGGGACACGATACCAAAAAGGTGAAAGCTCCGGAAGCAGCCTACGCCAAAGTGCACGGCTGCTGCAAGTACCGCTCCAAAACGGTTCGGGACCAACACTGATGAGGGGGGCGGCATGGGCTCCTTGGGGGCTGTTGTTGGCATTGGTTTTACTTCCGTTGGGGGCAAATGCCCAACAAGATACCGTTCGTCGGAAAGGAGAATTGGGCGAAGCTCAGGTTACCGAGCGACGCGCAGCGACTGCCATTGATTACAAGGACCCGGGCCTGAAATCCGTCATTGGCCAGGCGGAACTGCGCAAGGCAGCATGTTGCAACCTGTCCGAGAGTTTTGAGACGAACGCCAGCGTGGACGCCTCCTTTACGGATGCCGTTACCGGGACGCGCCAGATTGAGTTGTTTGGTTTGGCCGGGAAGTACGCGCAAATTCAGACGGAAATGGTTCCGCTAGTGCGGGGGTTGTTGGCCAATCAGGGCCTATCCTTTGTGCCGGGAACGTGGATTGAATCCATCCAGCTCACCAAGGGCATTGGGAGCGTGGTGAACGGTCACGAAAGCACCACCGGGCAAATCAATGTGGAATTGCTTAAGCCGGAAGTTTTGGCAGACGGCGCGAAGGGCTTTGCCCAGGAAGGCCGAGGGGATTTACGCCTGAACGCGTACGTGAACAACGCGGCGCGCACGGAGGTCAATGCAGTATGGGCGCATCGGCTGAGTCCGCGTTGGAGTGTGGGACTGTTGTCCCACGGTTCGGCACGACCGTTGGCCTTGGACATGAACCACGACGGCTTTATGGACAACCCTTTGGGGGCGCAGGGCAATGCCCTGTTCCGCGCCAAATGGGAAGGTGCACGCGGGTGGGAAGGGCAATACAGCGTGCACGGTTTGGTGGACTCCGTACGCGGCGGCGACGTGGGCCACGGTGCGGCTCCGGGAGACCCTTTGTGGCGCAGCGGCATTCGGCACAATCGGCTGGCCTTGACGGCCAAAACCGGCTGGGTGGCCCAACGCGGTAGGGAACGCAGCTTTGGCAGCATTGTGAACCTCAACACCACCCGCCAACGTGCACGCTTTGGCCTGCCGGGCGAAGGACTCATTTGGAATACGGGGCAGCAATCGGCCTTGGTGCAGTTGCTCTACCAAGTGGAGCCGGTGGAAGGGTTGTCCTTCACCGGCGGAACGTCTTGGTACGCAGATCTATTTGACCAAGGCACGGACGTGCCGGAGGAACAATTGCGCGTATCTGCTCCCGGCGCCTTCTTGGAAGGGACCTGGACGCCGGTGGAATCCTTCACGGCCGTGGCGGGCATTCGGGTAGATGCCCACTCGTTGTACGGAACCCAGTGGTCCCCGCGGTTGCATTTGCGCTGGAGCCCAGCAGATCGCCACGTAGTGCGCTTGGCCGGCGGTCGGGGCTGGCGCATGGCGCTGCCTTATTTGGAACAACTGGGATACCAATCGAGCAACCGAAACAACGCCTCCGGGGGGCAGCCACTCTCTGCCTTTGAGGAGTCGGCCTGGAATGCCGGGCTGAGTTACGTATATAATTTCCGACTGAACTACCGCAGCGGCACCTTTGCGCTGGAGTTGCACCAAACGCAATTCGACCGCGTTGCGGTCTACGATTTGTGGAAACCGCAGATGCGCTTGGTCTACGGCATGGCGTCCAACGAAATCTGGGGTGCGGCGTCGGCCTCCAACAGCGTTAGCGCTACGCTGGACTACAGTGTCAGCAAACGAATCGATGTTCGCCTGGCGTACCGGTACCAAGACGTATGGTCTTTGTACGTGCCCAATTCCGCGGTTCCCGAAGAACCCCCCGTGCGGCAAGCCGTTCCGTTCGTGAGCAAACACCGCGGAATGATCAACGTGGGGTACAAAACCCGCAACAAGTGGCATTGGGATGCTACGCTCCAAGCCTTTGGTCGCAAGCCCCTTCCGGTGCTTGGGATTCAGGAACCGGGTGGGCCCACGGTACATTTTAGTCCGGACTTTGCGGTAATAAACGGCCAAGTGCGGAAGGAGTTCCGTTTTGCGGATGTGTACCTGGGCGTGGAAAATGCCGGCAACGTGCGGCAAAAAAATCCGGTCTTTGATGCGCATTCCGCCGCAACCAGTGCTTATTTTGACGCTACCGCCGTGTGGGGCCCTATCTTTGGACGGATGTTCTATTTGGGCACCAACGTGGCATTATGAACGTACTATCGGTAGAGGGACTGTCTAAGTCCCTGGGAGAGCGCACCTTATTTGAAGATTTGAACTTTGGCCTTCAGGCGGGAGAAAAAGTAGCCTTGATTGCGCGCAACGGCACGGGCAAAACTAGCTTGTTGCGCATTTTGGTGGGGGAGGAATCTCCGGACCGCGGGCAGGTGGTCTACCGCAAAGGCTTGCGGTTGGGGTACGTGGACCAAGATCCACAGTTTCCGGCCGGGGTTTCTGCCTTGGACTGGCTGCTGGACAGCCCCCTAGAGACCTTGCGCGCCGTGTTGGCGTACGAACATGCGTCCTGGCGGCCGCACGAGCCCGATGCATTGACTCATGCGTTGGCGGAAATGGAACGGCTCAACGCCTGGGACGCAGAGGCGCAGGTTCGGGCCGTGCTGACGCAAATGGAGTTGCCCTTGGCCGATTTGCCCATTGAAAACCTTTCCGGTGGTCAGCGCAAGCGTTTGGCTTTGGCCCGACTCCTGATCCAACAGCCGGACGTGGTGTTGCTGGACGAGCCCACCAACCACCTGGACCTGGATTTGATCGAAACCCTGGAGAGCACCTTGCGCGACGCCCCCTTTGCCTTGCTCATGGTAACGCACGACCGCTATTTTTTGGAGACGGTATGCGACCGTATTTTGGAATTGGAGGACCAGACGCTGTACCGGTACGACGGCAACTATTCCTACTATTTGGAGAAAAAAGAGGAGCGTTTGAGCACGCAGCGAACGTCCAACGAACGCGCCAAAAATTTGTACCGTCGGGAATTGGAATGGATTCGGCAAACGCCTCAGGCGCGAACCGGCAAGAGCAAGGCCCGCATCAATGCGTTTGACAACGTCCAGCAAGCAGCCAAGAACCGCGTGCAGCAGGGGACCGTGCAGCTGGAAATCAAGGGCGAACGCCTGGGCAGCAAGATTATTGAGTGGCACAAAGTGCGCAAGGCGTATGGCGAAAAGTTAATTGTGGACCAGTTCACCTACACGTTCAAGCGCGGCGATCGGCTGGGACTGGTGGGGCGCAACGGCGTGGGCAAATCAACCTTTTTGAAGCTGATCACGGGCGAGGCAGAGGTGGACGGCGGCAAGGTGGTGGTGGGCGAAACGGTTCGACTGGGCCACTACCGCCAAGAAAATCCGCCGTTTGATCCGGAAAAGCGCGTGATTGACATCGTGAAGGACATTGCGGAAGTGATTCCTTTGGCGAAAGGCAAGACCCTGACCGCCAGTCAGTTGCTGGATCGGTTCAATTTTGAAGGGGACCAGCAGTACACGTTTGTGCACAAACTGAGCGGCGGCGAACGTCGGCGTTTGTACTTGATGACGGTGCTGATGGCCAACCCCAACGTGCTGATTTTTGACGAGCCCACCAACGATTTGGACGTTCAAACGCTGCAGGCTTTGGAGGATTTTTTGGAGGGCTTTGACGGTTGCCTCTTGATTGTATCCCACGACCGAGCGTTTTTGGACAAGTTGACGAATCACTTGTTGGTCTTTGAGGGCGATGGGGTGATTCGCGATTTCAACGGAACAACGGGCGAGTGGAGGGACGCGGCGCGGGCCGCAGCAAAGGCGCGGACCGCGGCCGCCTCGGCTGCGCATCGCGCCGCCTCCTCCTCCCTTTCTAAAGGCAGCA
>ENA-OUVC01000459-OUVC01000459.1-marine-metagenome-genome-assembly--contig:-NODE-459-length-27098-cov-3.767884_pt1 | contig 27098 bp, 26 predicted proteins | sample MGYA00248622_ERZ508571 | MGnify/ENA primary metagenome ERZ508571 (study PRJEB26236, sample SAMN06267175) | marine metagenome | isolation source: Columbia River Estuary | place: USA:Columbia River Estuary... | reverse complement strand
GTTCTTAGATCTGATTCCAACCCGTAGATAGCTGTTCTCTGCTCTCCTGTAAAAGTTTAGGTATCACCTTAGTTTTTCCAATAATTGGCATGAAGTTCGCATCCCCAGCCCATCTTGGAACTATGTGTTGGTGAAAGTGCCCAGCAATTCCAGCACCAGAAACATCTCCTTGATTTATGCCAATGTTAAATCCTGACGCATTACTAACTTTTCGCAGCACTTTCATACCTTGAGCGGTGAGAGATTGAACCTCATTGCGCTCTGACTCAGTTAACTCTGGCAACTCTGCGACATGGCGATTTGTGCAAACCAATAAATGTCCTGCGTTATAGGGATAAAGATTCATAACGACGTATGCCTCTTTGCCTCTAGCAACAATTAATGCCTCCGCATCATCCAACGCAGCAATTCTGCAAAACGGACATTCAATTTCATTGCCAGCAAGTGGACGATTTTCTCCTTCAAGGTAAGACATGCGATGTGGTGCCCAGAGACGTTGCCAACTATCCGGCATTCCGGCGCCGCCTGATAATGACTGATCAGACATTTAAATTTGCTTGCGATCTTTAACAGCAGCTAAAACTTCATCAATTGCATCTTTAATTGGAATCTGATTCTTCTGCTCCCCGTTGCGATACCTAAATGAAACAGCATTTACCGCCGCATCCTCTTCACCAGCGATCATCATAAAAGGAATCTTTTCAAGCTGCGCGTTTCGAACTTTTTTCTGCATTCGATCATCAGAGTTATCAATATCAGCTCTAATACCGGCCTGCTTAAACTGCTTAATTACATCTGAAAGATAAGGCGCAAATGATTCAGCAACTGGAATGCCCCTGACTTGCACAGGTGCAAGCCATGGAGGGAAAGCACCGGCATAATGTTCAGTTAATACGCCAAAGAATCTTTCAATAGAACCAAATAAAGCCCGGTGGATCATTACCGGTTGCTTAACTGAACCGTCAGATGCGGCATAACCAAGATCAAATCTTTGCGGTAATTTGAAATCTACTTGAATTGTAGACATCTGCCAGGTTCGACCAATTGCATCCCGAGCTTGAACAGAGATTTTAGGTCCGTAAAAAGCTGCTCCGCCTGGATCTAAAACTAACTCTAATTTTTGTTTCTCAGCTGCTTTTCTAAGAGCCTCAGTGGCATCCTGCCAATCCTTTTCTTCGCCAACTGATTTTTCTGGGTTTCTAGTTGATAACTCCAAATAGAAGTCAGTTAAACCATAATCTCTTAAAAGATTAAGCACGAAGGTTAAAAGTGAATCTAGCTCATCTGCCATCTGCTCTTTTGTGCAGTAAATATGTGCATCATCTTGGGTAAATCCACGTGCTCTGGTAATACCGTGAACTACGCCAGATTTTTCATAACGATAGACAGTTCCAAACTCAAATAACCGGAGCGGTAGATCTCGATATGATTTTGGTGAGGATTGAAAAATTAGATTGTGGAATGGGCAGTTCATCGGCTTCATGTAATACTTTTGACCTGGCTTTTTAATTGTGCCATCTGCATGTAACTCTTCATCCATCACCATCGGTGGATACATTCCATCTGCATACCATTGCAAATGTCCGCTTGTTTCAAATAATGCGGCCTTAGTTAAATGTGGTGAGTAAACAAATTGATAATCCTCTTCTTCATGGCGCTTGCGAGAGTAATCCTCCATCGCTCTTCGAATAATTCCACCTTTTGGATGAAAGACAGCAAGTCCTGAACCAATCTCCTCCGGAAAAGAAAATAGATCCAACTCCGCACCAAGTTTTCGGTGATCTCGCTTCTCGGCTTCCTCCAGTAAATGTAGGTAGGCATCTAGTGCTTCTTGCGATGGCCATGCAGTTCCATATATTCGTTGCAACATTGGATTTTTTTCAGATCCGCGCCAATAGGCTCCGGCTGCTCGCATTAATTTAAAGGCTGGAATGTGTTTTGTTGATGGCAGATGTGGACCACGACATAGATCACTCCATACTGGATTGCCATCTCTGCCTAAGTTGTCATAAATAGTTAATACCGACCCACCCACTTCAACATTTGAGTCATCACCGGCTGTATTTCCTTTCAGGCCAATCAACTCACATTTATATGGTTCAGCCTTTAATTCAGCCAACGCTTCTTTTTCAGTAGTTACGCGGCGTCGAAATCTTTGGCCAGCTTTGATGATCTTGCGCATCGCACTTTCAAGTTTTTCTAAATCCGCAGGTGTAAAGGGATTTTTAGGATCAAAGTCATAATAAAAGCCATCTCGAATCGGTGGACCGATTCCTAATTTTGTATCTGCAAATACTTCTTGCACTGCTTGAGCTAGAACGTGTGCTGTTGAGTGGCGTAAAACATTTAATCCATCCTCTGATGAAATCTCAACCGATTCCACCTGATCACCGGCTACTAAATCACTCCATAGATCTTTTAATTCACCATTGATCCGACAAACCACCACATCTGATTGCTCGGCAAATAGATGGGTTGGTTTTTGATCACTTGCAATCTCTTTTGATACACCATCCACAGTGATCTTGATCTGAGCCGACATACCGCTAGGTTATCAAAGGGGGCGGTAAAGGTGGCGAATTAAAAGGTGTATTCGTACCAAATAACTAGTAAAACAAGTGATAAGAATATAACGCCAGCAATAATCATCAATTGATGCTTTTTCTTTATCTTTGCCGCATTCGCAGCCCTACTTGCAACTCCTTTAGCTGAGGTTAAAACTCGCGCTGCCCATGCAAACTCTGAAGCCAAAATTCCAAGACCAGTGAAAATAATTAACCAACCAGGTCCGGGCGCCACTAATGCAACCACGCCCACCAAGGTAATTAAGCCACCAATAAAGCCAACTAAAACTCGCTTTACTATTGGATTCATACCTCTATCTTACTCCTGATGTGTTGGTTGAATTCACCAATTAATTTCTCACCCATCTCAGTGCTTTCAAATAATTTGTCCTCAACCTTGCTTACTGGCGACAACAATCGAATTGAAGAGCAGAGAAATACCCCATCAGATTCTAAAAGTTGATCCCAAGTAAATAATCCTTCTGTTACAGCGAAATCTTTGATTAAAATTTGCCTAGTAATTCCTGGTAAGCAGCCAGATTCGGAAGCAGGGGTGATGAATTTTCCATCCTTTAAAATTATTATATTTGCTGAACCCGTCTCCACCACATCACCATTTTGATTTAGATAAACACCATCACTATAACCACGAGCCTGTGCGGTGCGAACAGCCAACATCGATTGACCATACGAGATTGATTTAACGCCAGACAGTGGAGAGTTTGAATTTATTACTTGATTCATTCTTATCAGGCTAGGCAACTTATCTGAATTTTCCGCCGCTTCCACCACAACCATCCAATTTCCATCAGCAAGTGCTGCAACTCGTATTCGAGATTTTCCAGTTACGCCTTTTAACAACTGGTTAATCCCAACCTCAATATCTATTTTTGCTGGAATGGCGATTAAGAGTTTTTCAGCGCTCTTAGCCAATCTTTCATAATGTCGTTGCCAGGCAATAATTTTCTCATCTAAACCCAGAATAGTTTCAAACAAACCATCTCCTCGAATAAAGGAGAGTGAAAAAGGCAGAGATAAAGGCTCACTTACTACTTTTCCATTTACAAGTAATTTCATACCAATACCCCAGATGCAATTGAAATCAATCGTTTTGCTTTCAACGCAGTCTCTTCCCATTCACTTTCTGGATCACTTGCCCAAGTAATACCAGCGCCGGTTCCAAAATGAATTTGCTCATCGCCAGTAGACCAAAATATACGAATTCCGACTGAGAGTAATGCTTGATCATTTTCAACAAACCCAATCACTCCGCAGTAAGGGCCACGTTTGGTTTGCTCAATCTCAGCAATACTTTTCAGCGCTGAAGATTTTGGTGCTCCACTTATAGAGCCTGCCGGTAATAATGCTTTGGCGATCTCACTCCACTTAATTCCAGGCCTTAATCTGCCCACAACATCAGAAACTAAGTGGAACAGTCCAGGGTGAGATTGTGTGGCTAATAATCTTGGCACATCAACACTGCCACTTTCACAGATACTGCCAAAATCATTTCGCATTAAATCCACGATCATTACATTCTCAGCGCGATCCTTCTCACCGAAGTTATCTACCTTTGAAGTTCCTTTTATAGGAGTGGATTTAATTACTGAGCCCTTGCGTTCTAAAAACAATTCTGGCGAGGCTGAAGCGATTTCAAGACCAGGCAATCTTAGATAGCTGGCATACGGTGCTGGGTTATCTACTTGCAATCTATTAGCTAAGCCTTGCAAGCCTTGGGATGATTTAGAAGTTAATACACGACAGAGATTTACTTGGTAAATATCTCCAGCAGCAATCTTTTCTTTAATAACCTCAACATTTTTTTGATAAACAGTTTGGGTTTGAGAGGAGTGCCAATCGTTTTCAATCCCCTGCCAATCTGCTTCTGGAAGTGGCGCGTCAATTACATTTGCAAATCTTGCGCAAAACCATTGCCCTTCAAAGGTATTTACTACCGCCCAAAATCCTGGCTTATCTAGGCTGCTTGGATCATTTGAAATCTCAACACAATTAGTGGCAAGCCGACCTGCCATCCAAAAGGTAGCTTGCGATAACTCCATGTTTGAACGCTACCTCCTGCGATAGAAAAGGTGTGAAAAAAATACAATTGTGCCAAGGGTGGCAGAATGCGATAGATTTCACCCCGCACTTACGCGGACGTAGCGCAGTTGGTAGCGCGGAACCTTGCCAAGGTTCAGGTCGCCGGTTCGAACCCGGTCGTCCGCTCTCTAAGAAAGTTTTCTTATCTGGGAAAAGCAAGGTCGGATGGCCGAGAGGCGAGGCTCGGGACTGCAAATCCCGCTACACGGGTTCAAATCCCGTTCCGACCTCCACCAAATAGTTAAGCAGCAGGTGGTCTAGATAAAATTCCAGAACAATTACTTAATGTAAAACCACCAGCACAATATGGAATCACTACCGCGTCCCCTTGTTTAATCTCTAATGGTTGATCATTATCAAAGATCATCACACCTTCACCAGAGAGTGCTAAAAAGATTCCAAAACCAGATTCAACCTTGGAATGTCCTTGAGTTAAATAATCAGCCCTGAAAAATGGATTAGCTATTGAATTAAATATCCCACCACTTCTTTGCCCGCCAATATCAAACTTTGTAATTATCTGCCTCTCTTCATCCATACTTAATGGTGTAAGCCGTAGTGCGTTTAAGGCAGTATCAAAGCCGAGATTTAAATGGCCATCCTTATCGCCATCAACAGCAAATCCATCCCACTCAAGCAGGATTGATAGATCAGTTGGCTCTTGCAGCTCTAAGACAAAAATTCCAGACTCAATTGCATGAACCACGCCTGCTGGTACAAATACTGCGTCCCCCGCTTTAACCTCTTTGAAAACTAAAGATTTTAATAAGCCATCTGAATCATGATTTGCCACCATTGCAGCAACATCGGCCTTACTCATCTTCTCTTTAAAGCCAATTCCAACTTTCGCACCCGCTGGTGCATCCAAGATGATCCAAGCTTCAGTTTTGCCATGATTCATGTGCAAATTCTCTTTAGCAAAACTTATATTTGGATGGTAATGAACTGGCAATCTTTGGTCAGGATCTAAAAGTTTGACCAGAATCTCAGTAGAGGCACCAAATTTTGCAATGTGTTTTTCCCCTAACCAACTAACTGCATCAGATGCGATTACATCCCGTAGTAACTGGCCATTTTCTAATTTTGAAAGCCCATTAACGCTTTCGCCAAATCTGGTGGTGGTTGAAGCTATCCACTCCTCTGGTCGCATTGGTCCGCCCGGACCATTGCGTAATTTACCGATTCGGTTTCCCCCCTTATAGAAATGATCAAACTGATTTGAGGGTAATTTTGAAGGTTTGGCGATGTAATTGCTCATCTTGCTAGTTTAAGGGTTAAAGTATTTCCATGCTAGAAAAGTCAGAACGCCCGTGGGGTCGGTATGAGGTATTGCAGGAAGCGGCCAATTACAAAGTTAAATCTATTCATGTTTCCCCTGGCAAACGTCTTTCATACCAACGTCATCAAAAACGAAGTGAGCATTGGTATATAACTCAAGGAAGTGGTGAAGTTACTTTAGAAGGCAAGGTTCAACTAGTAACAGCCGGTTCAGTTATCCAAGTTTCACAAGGCATGTTGCACCGAATAAGCAATACCGGCAGCACTGAATTAATTTTTATTGAAGTTCAAACTGGTAGCTACTTCGGCGAGGATGATATTGAACGTGTTGAGGATGATTTCGGTCGCTAGTAGACTTTAACTTAACGGACGATTAGCGCAGCGGTAGCGTACTTCCTTGACATGGAAGGGGTCACTGGTTCGATCCCAGTATCGTCCACTTAAAAAGTAACTTCTCCTTTTATTCGGATCTCAGCTCTTCCGCCGATCCATATTTCCTGATCCGTATCACTTGTCACATGGATTTCACTTCTTCGATTTATAACTTTTCCTTGCGATGCTAAATAAGGAGCCGCACACTTTCCTGCTGAAATAAGCCACTGGGCTCCTGACGCGTGCAGACTTCCCGTGGCAGGATCTTCAACTAGTAACCCATCTTCTGGATAAAAACCTCTGACTTCATACTTATATTTGTATTCAGCACCATAAAATCCAAATAAACCCAGTGCCAAATTGCTATTTCGATTTGGCGTAATGGCTAAAACCTCTTCAGCGGATGAAAGAAGCACACCAATCCAGCCCGGTCCATTATCAATCCACTTTGAATCGAGAATTTTACTTTTTTCAATATTCAAGGTTAAAGCAACCTCCGTTAGCAATTGTGAACTTAGAGCTTCACCCCGAATTAATTCTGGAGACTTAAATGAAAATCTATCTTCGCTCTGCAAAACTTCGATCAAACCGATCCCACATTCTTGGATTAATTCATTTTTAGTAGGAGCACCTACATAATCAAGCCAGGCTTTGGCAGTTCCTAACGTGGGATGACCGGCAAAAGGTAACTCAGAGGTGGGAGTGAAAATTCTTAAACCATAATTGGCTTTATCATCTGTTGGAGTTAGGACAAAAGTTGTTTCACTTAAATTGGTCCACCGAGCAAAATCTTGCATCTGCTTGGTACTTAATTCATCAGCCTCAAACACCACACCAACTGGGTTCCCGCTAAATGGTTCAGCACCAAATACATCAATCTCATAATAGGTTTTACCCATTGGACAAATATTCCATAAATACTGGGGTGCCAAACTCAACACTGCGCAATCCATTTACTCGAAGAAATGCCATATTTATCGCCCCTGTCCTGGTCTAACTTTATTACCGATTAGACTAAAGCCATTGAATTTAAAGGAGACAATAATGAATCAGCAAATGTTTGAGCAAGTAAAGGCTGGTAAAGGTTTCATCGCAGCATTAGATCAAAGCGGTGGCAGTACTCCAAAGGCTCTCAAGCTTTATGGTGTTGAGGAATCTGAGTACTCAGGCGATGAAGCAATGTTTGATCTGATTCATAAGATGCGCTCAAGATTAATTAAATCCAAAGTTTTCACAGGAGACCGTATTGTTGGCGCCATTTTGTTTGAGATGACGATGGAGCGCCAGATTGATGGCATCGGTAGTGCTGAGTTTTTATGGAATAACAAGAAGATTGTGCCATTCTTAAAGATTGATAATGGTTTGGCTGCAGAAAGTAATGATGTGCAATTAATGAAGCCAATTCCTGAGTTATCAGCTCGAATTGCAGCAGCCAATAAGCATGGTGTTTTTGGCACCAAAATGAGATCCGTTATTAATCTAGCTAACGCTGCTGGCGTTGAAGCTGTAGTTGCCCAACAATTTGAGATAGGTAAAGAGATCATTGCCGGTGGTTTAATTCCAATTATTGAACCTGAGGTAAATATCAAGAGTGAGCAAAAAGCACAGGCGGAAGAGATCTTAAAGACCTCTCTAATTAGCCATCTAAATAAGTTAAATGAGAATCAAACAGTAATGCTAAAGCTATCCCTACCAACTAAGCCAAATCTTTATCAGGATTTAGTAAACCACCCACGTGTACTTAAAGTAGTAGCTCTATCTGGTGGATATAGCAGGGATGATGCCAACAAAATGCTTGCTGAAAATAAAGGAGTAATCGCCTCATTTTCAAGAGCGCTAACTGAAGGTTTATCTGCCAAGCAAAGTGATGATCAATTTGATGCACTGTTGGATTCAACTATCCAATCCATCTTTGACGCTTCGGTAAATAAAAAGTAATCCCTCTAATGAAGCGTTACTCCGCTGAAAAAGATGGTGCTTGGGTCTCAGAATTCATCTCATCTCGCAGAACTACTAGAGATTTTCTTCCTACTCCCGTAGCTCAAGAGTTAATTGAGCAGATCTTAAAAGATTCCTTAACAGCGCCAAGTTGGTCAAATACCAGGCCATTTAAGGTTGCAGTTGCAACCGGTGAGGTTAGAGATCGAATTAGCAATGAGTTTTTATCTCGCTGGGACTCACTTTCTGCTGGAATGCGCGGTGGCATCTGGAGCAAAATTAAATTATTTATTAAACGCCATGGTCTGCCAACTAGTAATCGCATAATTCTTAAACCATACGCTGCTGAGTTAAAACCAAGAGCGCAACGTGTTGGCAAAGAGTTATATGGCTCACTCGGTGTGCAGCGGGGCGATAAGGCGGAGCGAGATCGACAATGGGGAAAGAATTATGAATTCTTTGGCGCACCAGTTGCAATGTTTGTCTATATCCACAAAAGCTTACATATCTATGCAGCAGCTGATGCAGGGTTAATGATGGAGAATTTAATGTTATCTGCCCATGCCCATGGTCTTGGCACATGTGCCCAAGGCGCAGTTGCATTTTGGGATGATGCGATCAGAGATGAGTTTGAGGTATCTAAGGATTACCGATTGTTATGTGGAATTGCCGTTGGTTACCCATCTGATGCGCCAGTAAATTCATTTCAAGCACACCGAATTGGATTAGATGAGTTACTTGCAAAGACTAAGCAGAAAAAGAAGTAAGCACCCAATTCACATCCTTATTGCTAGGAAAAACTGGGTAATGACACTTAATAATCACCCCATCTTTAATAATCAAGGTTAATCTCTTTAATAATTTCATTGAGTTTGCTTCAAAAAATGGTAAATTCAAAGCAGTAGCGAGTTCATAATTTGAGTCAGATAAAATCTCATAAGGAAGCTCCACTCGATCTTTTAGCTCTTTTTGATACTCACTGCTTTGCACACTCAATCCAAATAAATTATCAACATGTTTTTTTAACTCATTGTAATTATCGCGATAGGAACATGCCTGTGGCGTACAGCCCCGAGCACCAGGAATATCATCCCAACCATCAGGTAGTGCTACCCCTGGAACACCAGTCATTGGATAGATAAATACAACGCTCGTTCCAGATAACTTCGATAAATCCACTTGTGATCCATCTGTTGCCTTAAGCATTACCGAAGCTATCTTCGTTCCAACTAAATGATCTGCTGCGCCATCATCTTGGGGAATGGGTAAATTATCAGGCATATCTAAATAACTACCTTGCGGTGTATTGCTCACAAAGCTCGCTTCTTTGAAAGAGATAGTAAATCTAAAATCAATATTGAACCAAGAATAACTAAAACTGCACCGAATAATTGAATTAAGGAGATCGCTTCATTCAAGTAGAAAGCACCGATTAAAACAGCTACAACCGTTACTAAAAACTCAACAGAGATTGATTTAGTGGGCCCAATTTTTGCAACAAGTGAGAAGTAAATGACATAACAAAATGCGCTACAAAAAACAGCCAGGCTAACCATATATAGCCAATCCATCGGTGCTAACCCTGCCTTTATCGGAACAAATAGCAGGATGGGTGAAGTAAATAGTCCACCAAAGAAAAATGCTCCAATTACCTGCTCCCAATTACCAGCTGCTGACATTTTGAGCTTTGAGTAATTACTTCCAAATGCGGCACTAATACATCCAATTACGCAGACAAAAAATCCTAAAAAGAATTGATCACCAAGCTGCCCGCTAGGAAAACCAACTAAAAAGATGATCCCGATAAAGCCCAAAACCAATCCAGCAAAACCAAAGCCATCAATACTTTCAATCTTCATCAACCGGCCAATAACTGAGGAGAACAATGGGATAGCTCCAACTAAAATAGCAGTTAAGGCTGTACCAATTCGAGGCACGGCAAGTGATAATCCAATTAACTGTAATGAAACTGAGGTAAAACCTAATATTGCAAAATGCTTTACCCCAATTGAAAAATCTAGTTTTCTCCTAATGATCAGCGCAATTAGAACAACACTGCCACTAGCAATAAAGGATCTAACACTAATTGCTGCTGCCCAATCAAATGCTTCAACTACCCTAAGTAGTAATAGAAAGGAGATTCCCCAAAGAAGTGAGAGTATTGAGAATTTGGTAGTGATCTCAGCCTTCATTTGATAAGGCTAGCGCACCTATCCTTTTAGATTAGGTGGAGCCAAACGATATTCAACCGGAGTCTTACTAAATGTAATTGGATTGGCAACAGATTTGACCCCATCCACCTCAACAACTGATTTAAGTCCTAAAGATTGAGCTAGATCAAATGCCTCTTTAATGTTGTTAATCGCTCCTGCTGGAATATTAACTTTTCCTAAGATATTAATCCAATGATCAGCTGTGTTTGTTGCAAACACTTCTGAAAGTTTATTGTGTAAATCACTTCGATTTTCAACTCGTAATTGATTAGTTGCAAACCGTTTATCACCAATCAAATCAGACGAAATAACACCAGCAAACTTAATAAATTGTGGATCATTACCAACAGCTACGATAAATTTCTTATCCTTTGCATCAAATACTTGGTATGGCGCAATTGATGGATGAGCATTTCCCATTGCTTTTGGAATTATGCCAGCTGAGATATAGGCAGATGCTTGATTAACTAACGCCGATAAAGTTGATGAAAGTAAATTTAATTCAACCTTCTGCCCAATACCCTGTTCATCCCTTGCGCGAAGTGCTGCCAAAATTCCAACAACTGCATGTAATCCAGTAATCACATCAACTAGAGCAACTCCAACCTTGGATGGATTATTTTCATCACTTCCAGTAATACTCATTAATCCACTCATCCCCTGCAATAGCAGGTCATAGCCGGGAAGGGATGCAGCCTTTTCGGAAGTACCAAATCCTGAAATTGAGCAGTAAATTAATTTTGGATTATTTCCAATCAACTTCGAGTAGCCAAGGTTGTACTTCTCCATGCCACCTGGTCCAAAGTTTTCAACCACAACATCACAAGAAGCGATCAAATCAGTTGCCGCTTTTTGATCTGATTCTTTAGTTAAATCCAACTCTAAACCCTCTTTATTTCGATTGACCGATAAAAAGTATGTTGAATTTCCATCCTTATCAAATGGCGGTCCCCAACCTCTGGTGTCATCGCCAACTACAGGCCGTTCCACTTTAATTACCTGCGCGCCAAGATCTGCAAGTAACATCGTTGCATAAGGACCAGCTAATACTCTAGAGAAATCTGCGATCTTTATTCCAGCTAAGGGCGGTTTCATTTTTTACCTAGCCAATCAGAAAATACATTCAGCAGTTGGTCAACATCAGACTTAGTGATTATCAATGGTGGTTTTATCTTAAGCACATTATTATCTGGTCCATCGCAAGAAAGTAATACTCCCCTATTTAACGCAAACTCCATCAAATCAGCGACTTCATTTGTTGCTGGTATTTTTTTATCTCGCATCATCTCAACACCGATAAATAGGCCACTTCCCCGCACATCAGCAATAATCGAATGATCTCTTGCTAATGAGTTAACCCCATCTCTTAAGTACTGTCCCATATTTTTTGCATTTAACTGCAATTTTTGATCGTAAATGACCTCAAGAACTGCTTGACCAATTGCAGCACTTACTGGGTTTCCACCAAATGTATTGAAGTACTCCATGCCATTGTTAAATGATGCTGCTACCTCAGGTGTTGTAACCACCGCTGCTAATGGATGGCCATTACCAAGTGGCTTACCAAGAGTGACAATATCTGGCACCACATCATGTAACTCAAAACCCCAAAACTTATCGCCAACTCGGCCCATGCCAATTTGAACCTCATCGCTAACGCATAAGCCACCGGATGCTCGCACCATTTTGAAAGCAGCTGCTAAATAGCCTGGAGGTAGAACTATTTGACCGGCGGTACTAACAATTGACTCAGCAAAAAACGCTGAGATTGGTTGCTTTAAGGAGGAGATACTTTTCTTTAAATTGCTTAAATATTTTTCAGTTGCACCTTTACCTGTGTACTTGCCACGGAATAGGTCAGGTAACTCAGCAACTGCAACATGTGAAGGAGCACCTTCCCCGCCTTTGCCCAAGAACTTGTAAGGACTTATCTCCACTACTGATTGGGTGTGGCCGTGGTAGCCATGGCGAAGTGCTACGACGCCTTTTGATTTTGTGTGCGCCCTAGCCAATCGGATTGCTAAATCATTTGCTTCACTTCCACTATTAACAAAGAAAATAACGGAGAGTGGATCTGGCATGGTGCTGGTAATAGCTTTGCCATACTCAACAACGCTTTGATGTAGATATCTAGTATTGGTATTTAACAGTGACATTTGTGAGGCTGCAGCAGCAACTACTCGTGGATGGCCGTGACCTACATGCGCAACGTTGTTAACTAGATCTAAGTAACTTTTACCCTTTTCATCAAATAGATGAGCACCTGATCCAGAGACAATATTGATTGGGTTTTTAAAGTTAAGTGAAAGATTTTGTGAAATAACAACCCGTCGATCACTTCTAATGCTTGCTGGTGAAATTTTTGCATGAGCGTCAGTACCGCTTTCAATTCCTAAAATTAGATTTGGATTCAGAGAAATACCACGCCAAAGTGCTATTTCATCCCTTGGCGCAACTCCATATATATCAATTCCCATGCCACAAAGATCTGTTAGTAACTGGAAGTGTGTATGAGGAGGCCAGCCAACATTTTCTTCCTCTTTACCCATGCGACCAACTAGTTCGCCAGCCTTAATCTCCTTGCCAATTTTCCAATCAGGCATCGAATCAATTGAAAGATGTCCATATAAAGTCCAGAATGGAATCCCTTTATCTGTCTTGTGTCGCAAAATAACAACTGGGCCATAATCAAGATGTGTTGAATTGTTGTTAAATATTTCAATCACACCATCTAATGGCGCATAAATTGGTGTGCCAGCCGGCATTCCAACATCAACGCCTAAGTGAAATGTTCTTGCACTAGCAGCAGCTGGATTAAAGGCTTCGCCTTGATAAACATTTCTATTCTCACAGTAGTAACCAATAGTTACATCTGCCCCATTCTTAGCCATTAAATCTTCAATCGCCTTTGTGGAGCGAGGAATCTCTGGGTTATCAAATGACCAATTGATGTAAACGCGCTTTAAATCAGAGAAGGATTTCTCCAATAGATTGGCAGGCTTTACCGTTAATAAGTAATCTCTAATCGGCTTTGCATTTGGATTTGCCTCAAGCCCAATAGCATTTCGTAATCGGAAAAGCGCAAAATTGGTATCAAATTTATCTAGAGCATCTAAACATTTAGGGACATCGTTTTGAGAAATTGATAGGTAATCATTATCTGGATTAACACCTCTTTGAAGGGCTGCATTTGCCACACTTGAAGCTAATCGCACCTTAACTAACTCAATCAATATTGCTATTTCATCTAAAGACAACGGATAAACGCTGTGATATCCACGAATAAATTGAGATATCTGCTTTACCGGATCATCAGATTTCAATCCTACATATGCCGCAGCAACAGCAGCGCCAACGACTTTAGGGGCATAGATCATGTCGCCGAAATCAATTAAAACTAATTTCTCGCCATTTTCAATTATGTTGTAATCATTTCCATCATTATGAATGACCTGCATTGGCATTTTCTTGAGTTTTGGCAAAATATTCTTTTTATAGTTGCTTAACGTTGCTTCAACTACCTTTCTGGAATTTGAATCTGAGATTTTTGAACTCCAAGAAAGTAATGATTCTGCTTGCAACATATTCCAAATGAAAGGAGTGTTAAGTGATTTTCGCTCTTCTTTACTAATCTTTAATTGATTTAGGTTTTTATCAACCGTGGCAATTAGACGACCTAACTGCTCGATTTCTTCACCAGAATGAGAAGTTTTAGCACCCCAAGCTGAACCTTCATGGAAGGTAAGCACTCTGGCGGCTGAACCTTTACTTGGATTGATCAACAACTTCTTGCTCTTTGTTGGCACTACAAATGGAGATGTGGTTAATCTCTTTTCTTCTAAGAATTTTAGAACCCTATTTTGCAAGTTCAATCTGATCTTCAAGGTGGAATCCACTTTTGGATAGATTTTTAGAACGCAATTTACTTTGCCAGAAATCTTAAAATTTATGTCTCGCTCACTGGGCAAAGATGAAATTTCTCCATCTATACCCCAGTTTTTCTTGAGCAGGGATTTAGCCTCATCACTGCGCACTTATATCCCCCGTCTCATTCTAAAATTTACCGTTCGCAAGAATAAATTCAGCCAGAGCTGCGTCCTGAATACCAAGTCCGACCGAGAAATAATAGATAACTTGTTCCTTGTTTTCTCTGCCGGAAAATTTTTGAGCATAAACGCCACCAATAGATTGCGCCTGATCCCAATTGCGCTTGGTGTTTGCCAGTGTTTTAACCACTGAGCCAGATTGTTCTGCGATTGTCTTTGCATCATCACCAAAAACCTTATCAGCCTTAGATAGTGCATCAACTGATACCTCAAGTCGATTGGGCGCAAATGAGCCAATAGAAATGCAGGTGGAACCAGAATTTAACGCAGAATTAATCACTGGATCTTGGGAGTTTGTACAGATAAAAATTAAGTCACAACCATATGCAGCTTCGATATCCTGTGTCAGATCAATACCTGATTCACCAGTTTTAACATATTTATCAATGCCAATTATCTGCTCAGGCTTGAATATGTGCTTTGCTGCTAACGCATGAGCGGTTCCCTGATGGCCCATTCCAATTACTGCGATTTTTTTAACTGGATTTGCTAATTCTTTTGCTGCTGCCATGCTCGCACATACTGTTCGCCACTTGGTTACCGCTTCACCATCTAAAAAAAGTTTAATACTTCCAGTGATTGCATCAATTACAGAGACCGTAGTTTGTACTACAGAAATATCTCTACCTGCATTGCTCGGCACAACTGTTCCGAACTTAACAATTGTTGGACCATCTTTTGAAGCTCGGGCAATATAAGAAAATTGAGCATTTTCTCCCTGCGACAAAATGGCTCTTGGTCCCATTACTGCTTCATTTAAATAAAAGTTCTTGAACACTTGACGTTGATTTTCAACTATTTTTTCATATGAACACAAGGCGTTTATCTGCTCAGCTGAAACAAAAGGAGTTTGTGCAAGTGCCATAACCCCTAGTGTAGATAGGAATTGGCTTATTCGTCAGATGTAAATGGTCACATCAATGCCCGTAGGGGTAAACTACGACAATGCGTTCTGGTTTCATGTTTTTCTGGGCAATATTGGTCTCTGCCTACATGATTATTTCCTACCGCAATAAAGTCAGAGCTGATAAGAATTTAACCAAGGTAAATTGGGAAACTTATAAACTCAAATTGAGCATGAGTTGGTGGACTGGATTTTTATGGGCTTCAGTGATTTTTACTATCTACTACTTAATCATCTCAGCAGGCTTAACTAAATAATCTGCTACTTCTCACTCCACCTTGGACTTGTACTTTTTGGTGGATAAATTGGATCTTGAATCAAAACAATTCCAGGCGCACTACTTACGGAGCGCTTGGCTAAAACCTCTGATAACTGCGCAAGGTTGGTTTGAATAAATTCGATACCAAAAGATTGAGCTAAAACCTGCCAATCAGGATTAAAGAGATTTACTCCGCGCTCTGGATGTTTCATAACTTGTTGATCAAAGCGCAACATTCCATAACCACCATCATCATGGAGCAAAATTGTTAATGGCAATTGTTCCTGAGCCACAGTTGCTAATTCACCCAAACCAAATGCAATTCCTCCGTCACCACAAACTACTAAAGTTGCAAAGCCTGCTGCAGATGGACCAAGGCTTGCTGGTAAGCCAAAACCTAATGTTCCCCAGCCAACTGGGTAAGAGATTTGGCGAGCACGTTTTGCTTGCAGATAAACACCTGTCCAATAGCCTGAGATTGCCATGTCGCAAACAATGTAATTCTCACTTGGCCAACTCTTTTCAATCGCACTAACCAAGGCCATTCCTGCTTTTCCTTTATCACTTGCCGCAATTCGTTTGCGTGCTTGGGATGAAATCTCAGTCACATCTGTCCAACTACTCCTTGCGGGTAATGATTTAAGCGCTGTGATCACTGATGAGATATCTGATGTCTGAAGTACTACATCGGCTGAAATATTACGTAATGCAATCTTTGGGTTGGCATCAACTAAAAGGATCTTTTTTGGGAACTTAATGCTCCAATTTTTTGTATTCATTCCATCTAGTTGTGAACCAAATATCAGTAAAGCTTCGCAATCTGCTAATAACTGCTCTGCTTCAATCTCATGAATCGGGATGTTTAGATAGTTTTTACTCAAACCACCCACACCGCGTCCTGCAAAGGAGGTAAAGATCGGTGCACTTAAATGATCAGCCAGAGCTGCTATTTCACCACTGGAATTAGTTGCGCCCCCACCCGCCCAAATTCCAATTTTATTAACACCGGAAAGCAAATCCTTAGCCAGATCCAAATCTATTTCTCTATTTTTCTCTTGCGCAATGTAGGCAACTGCTTTTTCACTTAAATCTGGTATTACTTGAGTGAACTCTTGATTTAAGACATCAGATGGCACTCCGATGTAACCAACACCAGAAGGTGCTACAGATAGAAACTTTAGAAAGTCCACAACTGTTGCCACAGCCTCTTCAGCTGATTTGCAACTTTTTGCCAGAACTAAATCTTCATTTCCAATCTTTACTCGCTTAGCCAATGGAGTGAAAAGAGCGCTTTGATCATCCATTTCATGCAAAATTCCCCTAGCGCCATCAGCAGATCGATTTTTAATCGGTGCTTCGGAAGAGATTAATAAAAGATGTGAACCCGATATTGCAGCCTCGCCAAATGCACCTAAGGTATTTGCAGCCCCTGGTCCAGTTGTAGTTATCGCAACAGATAATTTTCCAGTTGCTCTTGCTAATCCATCGGCGGCATACACACAGCTTTGCTCGTGGCGCACGCTAACTATTTCAGGACGATCTTTAGATAAAGCGTTCCAGAAACCTAGATTGTGGACACCGGGTATGCCAAAAGCTTTCTTTACGCCTTCATTCGCCAATAAATCTAAAATTACTGCGGCAACGGTCCGTGTTGAGCCTTCCATGTTCAAACCATATCGGCATTTTCCAATTTTGCTTATCTAGGAGAGAATGCCCCTATGTTCACATCAACTAATCCATCAGATACCAATGAAGTAATCGCAACAGTTCCAGAGGCCACTGCAGCTGAAATTCTTACAGTTCTTCGCACTGCAAAAAATGCGCAAAAGGGTTGGGCAAAACTTCCAGCCCCAACTCGTGGTCGGATCATTGCAAATGTTGGTCGATTAGTTGAGAGTAATAAAGAAGCGCTAGCTAAATTGATTACCAAAGAAATGGGTAAGGTTTATAGCGAAGCATTAGGTGAGGTTCAAGAAGTAGTTGATACCTGTGATTTCTTCCTTGGTGAAGGCCGTCGTTTGTACGGACAAACTGTGCCAAGTGAGATGCAGAATAAGAATCTATTTACATTCCGAATGCCAGTTGGCAATGTATTTGTAATTACGGCCGGAAATTTCCCAACCGCAGTTCCATCTTGGTACATCGTCCCAGCTTTGTTATGCGGCAACTCAGTGGTTTGGAAGCCATCAGAATTTACTCCAGCTGTAGCAAATGCTTTGACTGCAATTTTCCATGCCGGCGGAGTTCCAAAAGATATTTTGACGACAGTTGTGGCAGATGGAGGTCAAACATTTGCAGCTCTAGAGTCTGGCTTAAAAGAGGGCGTAATTAATAAGGTGGGATTCACTGGATCTACTGAAGTTGGTAGAAAGATTGGCGCAAAAGCTGGTGAGTACATTCAGAGCGCTTGTTTAGAGCTCGGTGGCAAGAATCCGATGGTTGTTATGCAAGATGCCAATATTGATCTAGCTCTCGATGGTGCATTATTTGCCGGCTTTGGTACTGCAGGTCAGCGCTGTACTTCCCTAGGCACACTTTGGATTCATGAATCAATTTATGACAGCGTCCTAGCAAAATTTGTAGCACTAGTTGAAAATGCTGCTGTTGGTGATCCATTTAAGGATGTTTTGTTTGGGCCAATGATTAGTCAAAAATACCTAGATAACCATTTATCTCACCTGAAGATGGTGCAGAGTCATCATAAAGTTCTTGGATCTACTTCTACTGGACGTATTACAGCTGCTAATCCACGCAAGGGATTTGTTGGCGATCCAGATAAAGGCGTCTTTGCTCATCCAGTGATTGTTGCTGGGATTACTAAGAATGATGAGCTTTACTCAACTGAAACTTTTGGGCCACTTGTAACTGTTGGAAAATTCTCAACACTAGATGAGGCGATCGATCTTGCTAATGGTCACGGCTATGGCCTTTCCTCTGCGATCTACACAAATGATCCACAAAATGTGTGGCGATTTAGAGAAGGAATCTCTGCTGGCATGGTTTCAATAAATAATTCAACCTCTGGCGCTGAGGCACATCTGCCATTTGGTGGTAACGGATTAAGCGGTAATGGATCACGCCAAAGTGGTATTTGGGTGCTTGATCAATTCACTAGATGGCAATCTATGAATTGGGATTGGTCTAATAAATTACAGAAAGCACAAATGGATCTAATTGAAATAAAGCATGATCCAAACTTCGTTCTAAAGATCTAATAATGGCTCTACCTGACCAAGTAGATGTAGTAATTGTTGGCGGCGGTGTTATGGGCGCCTCTGCAGCTTTTCATTTAGCAGAAGCAGGAGTTTCAGTACTACTTTGCGAGAAGAATGAGTTAGCAAGCGGGTCAACTTCAAAAGCTGCCGGTGGCGTGAGAGCCAACTTCTCAGATGAATTCAATGTTGCCCTCGGTGCTAGGTCTTTAGATCTCTTTGCTGATTTTAAATCTCGACCAGGATATGAGATTGATCTACACCGTTCAGGTTATTTATTCGCTTTGACCAAACAAGAGGATGTTGATCTGTTTGAAAGATCTACCAAGATTCATAATCAATTTAATGTTGAATCAAGAATGCTTACCCCAGGTGAAGCTGGAAAAATCTCACCTTTATTAAATACATCTGATTTATTAGCAGCCTCATTTACTCCAAATGACGGTCACTGCACCCCAGAATCTGTAGTACTTGGATATGCAGGCGGAGCTAAAAAACTTGGCGCAACAGTCTTAACAAACACAGAAGTAACTGGAATTAAATTACAAGGGGATGAAATAACAGCAGTAACTACCTCAGCTGGTGAGGTAAGAACTAGCACGGTTATAAATTGTGCAGGAGCATGGTCACCACAGATAGGTGCAATGGTTGGATTGGATTTACCGGTCACACCATATAAGCGTGAGTTGGTAATTACTGAAGCATTAGGTGAAACATTTGCTGACCTACCTGCAAATATGCCGATGACAATCGATTATTCGACCTCTTTATATTGGCATCGCGAAGGCAAAGGTTTGTTAATGGGTTTTTCTGATAAATCTACGGAATCTGGTTTTGATTTAAAAAGAGATCCTCAGTTCCTAGAAAAATTAGGAGCAATCGCTGCTACCCGTGCACCAAGACTTATGGATCTTGGAATTGGTAAAGGTTGGGCTGGCCTTTATGAAGTTACTCCTGATCACAACGCCATTTTGGGTGAGTTTAAAAAGGTTTCAAGATTTTTTTATGCAACTGGCTTTAGTGGCCATGGGTTTTTGCAAGGACCAGCGATTGGTGAAATCTTGCGAGATCTCTATCTAGGCAAGGAAGCATTTGTAAAGATTGCTCAATTAAGTGCAGAGCGATTCCTCACCGCTGGTCAGTTGCGACCTGAATACAACATTGTTTAATGATGAGATTTATCACCAAACACGGACTAATTCTGATTAAAACTTCCAACTTAAGAAATGCAGTAGGTACAATTTCGCTATGAATAAGCCAGCTGCCTCCCCGATTCATCCACTTGTATTAATGCAGGTTGAGTCACGCCTGAGCGAAGAACAGAAAGCAATTCAAACTGTTGTTAGAGAATTTGCAGCAAAAGAATTAAAACCAAATATCGCAACCTGGTATGAAGATGGACAACTGCCGGCCCGTGATTTGGCTAAAGCACTTGGTGGAATTGGTGTGCTTGGCATGCATTTACAGAATTACGGTTGTGCCGGAACTGATGCAATGTCTTATGGATTAGCTTGTCTTGAATTAGAAGCGGTTGATTCTGGACTTAGATCTTTAGTTTCCGTCCAAGGTTCACTTGCAATGTTTGCTATTTATAAATTTGGTAGTGAAGCCCAAAAGCAAGAGTGGTTGCCAAAGATGGCAAAAGGTGAAGCGATTGGTTGCTTTGGTCTGACCGAAGCTGACCACGGTTCTAATCCTTCTGGTATGGCTACATTTGCGAAAAAAGATGGATCTGACTGGGTAATAAATGGTTCAAAAATGTGGATTACAAATGGCAGTGTTGCCGATGTAGCAATCATCTGGGCACAAACCGATGAAGGCATCAGAGGATTCTGTGTGCCAACTAAAACTGCTGGCCTAGTAGTTAACCCAATTAAACATAAACTCTCTCTGAGAGCATCCATAACCTCTGAATTAGTTTTCAACGACATGCGAGTTCCAGATTCTTACCGTCTACCAGAAGCAACAAGTTTGCGTGCTCCACTTCTATGCTTGGCAGAAGCTAGATATGGAATTATTTTTGGCACAGTTGGCGCAGCTCGTGACTGCTTTGAAGTTTCTCTTGCTTATGCCAGTACCCGTGAACAATTTGACGGTCCGATATCTAAGCACCAACTTACTCAAGCCAAATTCGCTGATATGGCTACCAAAATTACAACTTCAATGCTTCTTGCATACCATCTAGCTGATCTAAAGGATGCTGACAAAATCAAACCAGAACAGATCAGCATGGGTAAATTTCATAATGTAAATGCCGCACTTGAAATTGCAAGAAGTGCCCGCTCAATTCTTGGCGGAGCTGGGATCACCTCTGAGTATTCAATTTTTAGACACATGAGCAATCTAGAGACTGTTCTAACCTACGAGGGAACCCATGAGATTCATATGCTGGTGCTTGGTCAAGCTTTAACTGGTATTGCAGCCTTTAGATAAATCTTAAACCACTAGAACTTTTTGCATTAAATCAATCCTTCTATTTTCTTTATTCAAACTCTCTAAATACTCATATCCGCGCTTTGCATAAAAATCTCGCTCACCTTCAGTCCAAAGATAAATCAACTTAATTCCGTAACCAATTGCCTTAGCTTCAACTAGTTTTAAAACTATCTCCCCCACTCCTTGGCCACGTAAATCTTCGCGAACGATAAAAGCAGCAACCCAGGGTTTATACATTCTGAATTCCTCTAGATCATCAAAATCACATAAGGCAATGGATGCAACCACCTCTGATTTTCCATCAAGTTCTCTAATAGCCATAAAAAGTAACTCTTGATTAGTACCGTTGTGATCCCAGGATTCATAGTTGGCAGATTTAGATCTTTGATAAAAATCATGCCAATCTTGAGCTGAAAATTCAGATTTGCCTTCTCCCCACAGTTTTAAACTCCAGCTAAGTGGCTGATTAGCGAAATCTAAAGCTTGTGAGATTGGTAGGAGTTTTATTTCAGATTGCATCAAGAGTTAAGTAAGTTTAAAGCTTGGTTGATGATTTCTTCGCGATAACTTTGCACCAATGAGATATGCCCATGGCCTGGTACAAAATTTAATTTTGCAGTTGAAATGTGTTTAGCAAGCCAATTACTATGTTCGCGAGGGACCATAAAATCATCATCGCCTTGCCATACAAGTACTGGCTTATCTATTTTGCTTAATTCAAATCCGAATGATTGCACAAATGCCAGATCATCATCTTGCCAACCGTAGTAACCCATAGACAAGGCTCTGCGGTAAACAGCTGCATCTTCATCTGCGACCTTTGGTGTTAAAGCTTTCTTATCTGCATCCCCAATTAGTCCACCAAATGAGGATATTAAGTCTGCTCCCGTAACAGTTTTAAAAGCAGGTGAATTCTTAATCATCCAATTTTCGATCTCAGTTTCACCAGCTAAGGCTGCTCCAAACTCTTCATGATTTTCTGGCCCCATACCTGCAAGAAAATTTAAATCATCATTTCCCCACTCACCCACGCCAGCTAAGGTAATTGCGCCAACATTTTTTGGGTGTCTGGTCATATTTAATGCATGAGGTCCGCCGCCTGACCAACCAATTGAAACAAATTTTTCGATACCAAAATGATCAAGTAATTCGGAGTTATTATCAATATCAGATGCAACATTACGCCCACGACGTCTACTGCTTAAACCGTAACCAGGTCTACTCGCAGCAATTGCCCTAACTGTTGATAGCCCCGATACCCAGGAGGACCAGACTGTGCAGTCACCTGGCGTACCATGATGAAAAAGAATTGCTGATTTACTTTCTACATTATTAGCCAGGTAATCGTAATCTCTGCCATCTTTTAATTTAAAAATTGAGTTAGCCAATTAATTCACCACACATTTTGTCAAAAGCCTGAGTATGAGCATCAACATCTGCAGCAGTTGTATCTGGTGAAATCAATGCCATGTTATGAAATGGTGTAATCAAAAATCCATCATTTAGCATTCTTAAATGGATGTACTGTTCCAATTCAAAATCACCAGCGTCGGCTGCTTCTCTGCCGGTTTTCGGTGATTTAGCGCTAAACATGTACTCCGCCCTTGCCCCTAATCGATTAACACTCCAAGGAAGTTTATATTTTTCAATTACTTTTTCAACACCATCGGCCCACCTAGTACCCAATTTGATCATCTTTTCAAAGTTTTCTTCAGTTAAAACCTTTGTAATAGTCGCCCTCATCGCAGCGAGTGAGAGTGCATTAGCCGCTAATGTGCCACCAACTCCGCCAGTATCAATAACTTCAAGTTCAACTTGGGATTTAATTGCTTGCGCAATCTCAGCACTCATGCCAAATGCCCCCGTTGGAAAACCGCCACCGATCGCCTTACCTATTGTCAGAAAATCAGGTTGTAATCCAAGTTGCGCGGTCATTCCACCAGGACCAACTGAAATGGTATGTGTTTCGTCAATAATCAATTTCGCACCAAACTCTTTTGCTAGTTTTTCAACAGCTTTTAAATAACCATCTAAGGGCAGCACAATTCCAACATTAGTCATTGCCGGTTCCATCAAAATCGCCGCTACATCATTTTTTTGTAACGCCTTTTTCATCGCATCTAAGTCATTAAATGGCACTACCCGAGTTGTTTTATCTAAATCAATTGGAGCGCCAATATTGCCCTCTCTGGAAACGGTTTTTCCAGATGCATCTAAAGTTGCAAAGGTTTCATCCACGCTTCCGTGGTAGCAGCGATCAATCACAATGATTTTGGATTTTTTAGTGATTAATCTGGCGTAGCGAATTACGTGGCGATTTGCATCGGTTGCTGACACTGTGAATTGCCAAAGCGCGACTCCAAACCTCTTGGCTAATTCAGTTGAAACAACTGCTGCATCCTTTGTAGGCAGCATTGCCGATAAGCCTCGACCAACTTGCTCTCTAATCGCAGACACAGTCGCATCAGGTGAATGTCCAGTCATTGATCCGGTATCACCTAAACAAAAATCTATATATGTATTGCCATCTACATCAACAAAACTTGCACCCTTTGCCTCCTCCACAAATACTGGATAGGCGCCAGGCCATTTAGACATCCAAGACATGGGAACACCATTTGGCATTGAATCCTTAGCTATGGCAAATAATTCACCGCTCTTTTTATGATTTTCTAAAAAGCGTTGATCTTCTATTTTGCGCAAAGCGGTGAGATTGCTGCGATTAATCATGGTTAAAACTTACTAGTTAGCAAGTAATAAACCCACTTACATGACAGGAAGTGCGGCTAGTGCAGCCTCAAAATCCTTTTCATTAATCGCTGAATCAACCATATTTCCATTTAAGAATGCATCATAGGCAGCAAGATCAAAGTGTCCATGTCCGCACAGTGCGGTCAGAATTACCTTCTCTTCACCTGTTTCTTTAGCCTTTAATGCTTCAGCAATTGCAACTGCAATTGCATGCGTTGGTTCAGGTGCTGGAACAATGCCTTCAGTTCTTGCAAACTGAACAGCTGCTGCAAAACACTCTTTTTGACCAACACTTTCGGCAGTCATCATGCCTAATTCATAGATGTGTGAAATAAGTGGCGCCATACCGTGATAACGAAGACCGCCAGCATGGATTGGATCCGGAATGAAATCATGACCCAAAGTATGCATCTTCATTAGCGGTGTCATACCTGCTGTATCACCGAAGTCATAAGCATATTTTCCTCGAGTTAATGATGGACAAGATGCTGGTTCAACAGCGCGAATTTCAGGATTCATCTTTCCTTTTAACTTCTCACGAATGAATGGGAAAGAAAGTCCAGCAAAGTTTGAGCCTCCACCTGTGCAACCAACCAATAAATCAGGAGTTTCACCAACTTTTGCAAGTTGCTTTAGTGCCTCTTCACCAATAATTGTTTGGTGCATTAGTACGTGGTTTAAAACAGAACCGAGTGCGTAAGCAATAGTTGGATCAGAGACCGCTGCTTCAACCGCCTCTGAAATTGCAATACCTAAAGATCCAGAGTGATTTTTTGGATCTAGCGCTAACTTACGACCAGCTTCAGTTAATTGTGATGGTGAGCGGTGAACATTTGCACCAAATACTTCCATCATCAATCGGCGATATGGCTTTGCATCATAGGAACCGCCTACCTGCCAAACCTCACACTCCAAATCAAATAGTGAACAAGCAAATGCCAATGCAGTTCCCCACTGTCCAGCACCTGTTTCAGTTGTAATTTTCTTAATGCCAGCCTTTTTGTTGTAGTAAGCCTGTGGCACAGAGGTATTAGTTTTATGAGAGCCAGCTGGTGAGACACCTTCATACTTGTAATAAATACGTGCTGGTGTATCGAGAAGTTTTTCTAATCTACGTGCTCTAAATAATGGTGATGGACGCCAAGTGCGGTAAACATCTAATACTTCTCCTGGAATATCAATATATGAATCAGTTGAAACCTCTTGCAAAATTAAATCCATTGGAAACAGTGGAGCTAGATCAGCTGGTCCAACTGGTTGATGTGTACCAGGATGTAATGGTGGTGGCGGTGGTGAAGGAAGATCAGGAATTATGTTGTACCACTGGGTGGGCATTTCACTTTCATCCAAAGTAATCTTGGTAAAGCTCTTAGCGTCCTTACTTAATCCCATTTTTTTCCTCCAGCAGTTATTTCGGGTAAGGCTAGGGGCTCAGGTCAATCGGTGGCAAGTAGTTTAAAGACACTTTTTCTTTATAATTATTAAAGATTAATCAAGATGGTTAATATCCCCTTATGGCAATCGCAAAGTACTCACTCACCGCTTTAGATTGTCCAGATCCTGTGGCGTTAGCCAATTTCTATGCCAAGATCACAGACTTTGAAGTTGTGGTGGCCCACCTATCTAAAGATGGTGATCCACTTTGGGTTGAGCTAGTTGATAATGGTGTTACAAAAATTGCATTTCAGCTGGTTAAAAATTATGTAAAGCCAACTTGGCCAGAAGGGCCTATCCCGCAACAAGCGCATCTAGATTTTGATGTTCCTAATTTAGATATTGCGGAGGAAAAATTACTTCAAATTGGAGCAGTAAAGTCTCCAATTCAAACCTCATCTAATCCAGCTGATAATTTCAGGGTTTATTTTGATCCTGCTGGCCACCCATTTTGTTTAGTAAGCAACACCTGAATAACTGATCTTTAAAAGTTTTTTCATCAGTTAAGATCTCCTTATGAATGATGCACTCACCCTCTCAGCCTTAACATTTGGCGCACAAGCTTTCGTAACTTTATTTGTTATTTTAGATCCACCTGGAGCTGCCCCAATCTTTTTAGGTTTAGCGTCAGGTAAAACAATTAAGCAGCAAAGACGGCTTGCTTGGCAGGCGGCCGCGGTATCACTGTTTGTAATTGTTTCTTTCGCTCTCTTTGGAAATGCAATCCTTAATTACCTAAATATTTCACTAGCTGCTCTCCAAGGCGCAGGTGGAATCCTGCTGCTTATTACCGGGCTTGGCTTACTTACTGGGTCCCTTACCGAAAATGATTCAGCTGCAACTAAAAATATTGCATTGGTGCCTCTTGGCACACCATTACTAGCAGGCCCTGGCGCAATTGTGACCACCATGCTTTATGTTCAAAAAGCAGATGGTAATAATCAACTAGCCGCTTTAGCACTTGCGATTTTTGCAGTTCACTTCCTTATTGGTTTGACCTTCATGTTCTCAACCAAAATATTGGCTGTGATTAAAGATTCTGGCGTGGATTTACTTGCAAGGATTGCTGGATTACTACTTTCAGCAATTGCAGTTGAGATGATTGTTAGCGCAATCAAGGCTTTTTTTAATCTCTAGCAATAACTAGTACCTCTGTCGGATCTGGCTAGTATCTTTTAGCCATGAGCGCACTACTTCAAGAAACCACCTTTGTAGTTGTTGATTTAGAAACTACCGGTGCCTCTCCCAAAAAAGGTGCTGCTATCACTGAAATAGGAGCTGTGAAAGTTAAGGGCGGTGAAATTATTGGTGAGTTTAAATCATTTGTAAATCCGCTTTCACCAATTCCTGAGTACATAACTGCAATGACTGGAATCAGTGATTTGATGTTGGCAGATGCGCCAGTAATTGATGAAATATTTCCAACTTTTCTAGAGTTTGTAGGAAGCCATAACGAAGCTGTCTTGGTTGCTCACAACGCTCCTTTTGACCTAAGTTTTCTTAAGAGTGCTGCAAAAGACTTAGATTATGA
>ENA-OUVC01000458-OUVC01000458.1-marine-metagenome-genome-assembly--contig:-NODE-458-length-27103-cov-3.180493_pt1 | contig 27103 bp, 21 predicted proteins | sample MGYA00248622_ERZ508571 | MGnify/ENA primary metagenome ERZ508571 (study PRJEB26236, sample SAMN06267175) | marine metagenome | isolation source: Columbia River Estuary | place: USA:Columbia River Estuary... | reverse complement strand
TGATTTTTGAAATGGATGCCGATTTTTCTCACAGTCCTTATGATTTAGATAGATTAGCGGAAGCCTGTATGAATGGTGCTGATGTTGCAGTAGGAAGCAGGTATGTGAAAGGTGGAAGTACCGAAAACTGGCCACTAGACCGTCAAATTTATTCCATTGGAGGATCGGCTTACACGAGGTTGATTACTGGTATACCAGTAAAGGATCCAACTGCTGGTTTTATTTGCTATAAGCGTAAAGTTTTAGATTCAATTAATCTGAGTACCATTAATTTTATTGGCTACGCATTTCAAATTGAAATGAAATTTGCGGCTTGGAAATTAGGATTTATCATTAAGGAAGTGCCCATCAAATTTATAGATCGAAAAATTGGAGCAAGTAAAATGACCAAGGGGATTATTAAAGAAGCAATATTGGGCGTTTTAAATATGCAATGGCAATCCAGCACAGGGAAATTCATCAAAATTATAAAGCGCATTCGTGTCAACTTTTAAGAAGGCTTTATTACAATTACATGTTTTTGTTTTTTTAGCAGGTTTAACAGGGCCGCTCGGTTATTTAATACAATTAAATGGTCTGATGTTGGTTTTTTACAGAATGTTGCTTGCTTCCGTTGTTTTACTCTTTATTTATTTCTTTACGCAGCAGAAGCGTAATTACAATTTTGCAACAAAATTTAAATTAATAGGTATTGGTGCGATCATTGCGCTTCATTGGGTTTGCTTTTATGGGAGTATTAAATTAGCCAATGTATCTATTGCCCTAGTTTGTTTTTCAAGTACAAGCATGTTTACCTCCCTCATTGAACCAATAGCCACTAAAATAAAAATGAAGTGGCGTGATTTATTCATTGGGGTGCTCAGCTTTGTTGGTATACTTTTAATATTTCATTTTGACACCAAATTCAGAACAGGAATAATTGTTGGATTAGTGTCTGCACTGTTAGCGTCTATATTTTCAGTCATCAACAAAGGAGTCACCAATAAAGTGGATACCTTCACCATACAATTTTATGAAATGATGGGCGGCGTGTTCTTTTTAAGCTTAATTATATTGGGATCAGTTGGAATGAACCAAAATCAATTTGTTTTACCCAGTTGGAATGACTGGATATGGTTATTTGTGTTAGCAATCGCATGTACGGTTTGGGCAAATCATTTAATGTTATCTTCTTTAAAACATATTAGTGCCTTTACTTTAAATGTCACTTTAAATTTAGAGCCAGTTTATGGTATCATTCTTGCTTTTGTTTTGTTTAAGGAACAGAAGCAATTAGGCGGCAGCTTTTACATTGGTCTCAGCTTAATCGCATTATCTGTACTCATTCAAATGTATCGAATAGTAAAACAGCATAAATTGAAAACCCCAGCTTAAAAATCTTATAACGTCAATAGTAGGAGTTCTATAAATGGCATAATGAATAATAAGTTGCATTTCATATTATGACTCATCTAGGTGTTAATTTATTATATAAAATTTCCAAAATGTTGGTGTATCTTAGAAATTCAAATAAATTAATATGAAGCAATTTTTTACCATTTTTTCTTTATTTATTTCGATTTTTTCGTTTTCCCAAAAAATAGCATTGGATCATTCTGTATATGATCAATGGGAAGCCATCCGTGAATCCATATGGCAACCACAAGGAAAGTTTATTTGCTATAGCATTAACCCACAGGAAGGGGATGCGGTTTTAATAGTAAAAAATATTGCCTCAAAAACAGAACTAATCATTTCGAGAGGAGCACAACCTGTTTTTACGGAGGATGGGAATTATTTAATTGCAAAAATTAAACCCAGTTTCAACGAAACGAGGAAGGCTAAAATAGATAAAAAAAAGCCAGATGAAATGCCCAAAGACAGTTTGGTTATTTTAACATTGGCCACGGGAAAAATAAATAAAATTCCAGCCGTAAGAAGTTTTCAAGTACCTGAATTCGGGAATGGGTTAATTGCCTACATGAAGGATTCAAAGGGTGACTTCAACAAGGAAGGAGCGCAGCTTTATTTTAGAGATTTAAGTTCAGGACAAGAAAGAGTATTTAATAATATCTCCCAATATTTAATTCATCCAAAAGGGGAAGGTGTTATGATGTATCAAGTTAGAACCAAACTAAAGGAAGCGAAAATATTTTTGAGTTCGATTGCTGACACAAATACCATCACTTTAAACAGTCATTTTTATACTGCAACTAATTTTACTTGGGATGAACAAGGAAAGCAATTGGCCTATTTAGTTGAGCGAGACAGCACTGACAAAGCTTTACAAAAAAACTATACCTTAGCTTATTATAACCACGATTTGGATTCGGCACATTTTGTTATAAACCGAAATCATGATCAAATTCCAAAACAATATACCATTGGAGGCGATCGTAAAATTACATTTAGTAAATCTGGGTCGGCACTATCCTTAGGAGTACAGCCCATACTGCCTATTAAAGACACTAGTTTGCCAGAATTTGATCGAGTGAGTGTTGATATATGGCATTATGCGGATCCCACTTTACAAACAGTGCAATTAAAAAACTTAGATGCTTTACTTAAAAGCACCGAAACTGTGTTGTATCGTCCAGCTGACAATTCAGTTACTTATCTTGGAAAAATTAAAGACCGTGATTTATTAAAAACAACCGAAGGAGATGGTCGCTATACCTATGCTTTAATTGATTCAAATTATGCTATAGCTTCTCAATGGCAAGGATTTTCGCAAAGGGATTTGTATGTCATAGATAATAACACCGGGAAAAATAGTCTAGTTCAAAAAAATATCAAAATAAGTCAGTTGGCACCTTCCTATGATGGGCAGCGTTTGGTTTATTATGTCGAGGATCAAAAAAAATATAAATCTTATGATGTTGCATCGGGTGTTTCAAAAAACATTTTAACAGATATCTCAGTGCCATTGTATGATGAAGAAAACGATGTCCCTGATGATCCTAATGCCTATGGTATTGCAAAGTGGATGAAGGACGATAAGCATTTTTTAGTGTATGATAGATATGATATTTGGCTAGCAGATGCGGAGGGTAAATCGCCTTCCATTAAATTAACCAACGGTCGTCAAAATAAAATTAGTTATCGTTTTGTGGAAACTGACAATGATCGCCGATTTTTAAACGCGGATGCGGTTATTTTATTAAAAACATTTAATGAGGTGGACAAATCAGAAGGATTGGTTTCCTTATCATTGGGCACCAGAAAGTTATTTACAATAAATCAGTTGCCAATGCATTTGACCTCTATCGTAGCTGCAAAAAAGTCGAACGATTTATTGGTGATGCAAGAAGATGAAAAACAATCTCCCAATTTGTTCCATTACACTTTTGATACACTGAAGCAAAATCCAATGGCACTGACGCAAATAAATCCACAACAAAATAATTACAATTGGATGACTTCGCAGTTGGTTAAATGGAAGTCCTATACTGGCAAAACAGCAGAAGGTGTATTGTATTTGCCAGAAAATTTTGATGCAAAAAAGAAATATCCAATGATTGTTTATTTTTACGAACGTAGCAATCAAACCTTACATAATTACTTACCACCAGCACCAACGCCTTCACGTTTAAATATTCCGTTTTTTGCGAGTAGGGGTTATGTGGTTTTTGTACCAGATATTTGGTACACCAAAGGTTATCCTGGACAAGGCGCCTATGATTATATTTTAAGTGGCGCCAGAGCCATGGTGCAAAAAGGATTTGTGGATAGTACAAAAATTGGTTTACAAGGTCAAAGTTGGGGTGGTTATCAAATTGCTTACTTAATTACAAAAACCAAACTCTTTGCTGCTGCATGGGCTGGTGCGCCAGTAGTTAATATGACCAGTGCTTATGGAGGTATTCGATGGGGTGCTGGTATTAATAGACAATTTCAATATGAAAAAACACAAAGCAGAATCGGGGCAAGTTTATGGGAGCGTCCAGATTTATATATAAAAAACTCACCTTTATTTGATTTACCTAAAGTTACCACTCCATTGGTGATTATGAGTAATGATGCAGATGATGCGGTGCCTTGGTATCAAGGAATTGAAATGTTTACTGCCATGAGAAGATTGGATAAAAAAGTTTGGCTTTTAGTATACAATAATGAAGCGCATAATTTAGTAGAAAGAAAAAATAGAAAAGACATACAAATTAGAGAACAGCAGTTTTTTGATTCCTATTTAAAAGGAGCGCCGATGCCAACATGGTTAAATTCTGGAGTACCTGCAATGATGAAGGGACGTACTTTAGGGTTAAACTAATTAGTAGCTATAAATATTGAAACCATTGACGATTGGGATCCCAAGCTTCAAATGCTTTAGCAACCGCTGCTAAAAATTGTGATCCAATAGCACCATCCACAATACGATGGTCATAGCTCATGGATAAATACATCATGTGTCTAACTAATATAGCGTCACCAGAAGGTGTTTCAACAACAACAGGCCTTTTTTTAATAGCGCCTATTGCGAGTATGGCTACTTGTGGTTGATTTATGATAGGTGTTCCCATAATGCTACCAAAAGTGCCCACATTGGTTACGGTGAATGTACCGCCTTGTGTATCTGATGGCTTTAACTGATTTAATCTTGCATTGTTAGCTAATGTGTTTACCGCCTTGCTTAATCCAACAATACTTAATTGATTGGCACCCTTTATTACTGGTACAATTAAATTGCCAGAAGGTAGGGCGGTCGCCATTCCAATATTGATGTCTTTTTTATAAATAATATTATCCCCTTGTAAACTACTATTGATGATGGGGTATTTTTCCATTATACTAGCAATACATTCTATGAACATGGGGGTGAAAGTTAATTTTACCCCTTCTCTTTTTTCAAATAGTTGTTTTACTTTCTCTCTCCAAACCACCATATTGGTCACATCGGCTTCCACAAATGAAGTTACATGGGCGCTAGTATTAGCACTATCAATCATATGTTTTGCAATTACCTTGCGCATACGATCCATTTCAATGATTTCAGTATGGCCAGTAATGATTACATCCTCAGGTTGTGCTAATTTACCGGTAAGCGCAGTAGTATGTAATTGCTCCTCCTGTAGGATGATTTCTTGATTAATACCTGCGACATTGCTATTTTCAGTAACAATTAAATTTGATTCAGTAAAAGGTTGATTTACAGTATTTTTATAATTGTTATTTGAAGTTTTTTTATCAGCAATATAATTTAAAATATCCTTTTTTGATACACGTCCTTGATTGCCTGTGCCTTTTATTTGCTGCAATTCCTGCATACTGATTCCCTCATTTTGCGCAATATTCATGACCAATGGGGAATAAAATTTACCTTCTTGTATGCTTTGATTATCGTTCGATATTATTGTAGGAGAGGGGATAAATGGAACCTCGGGTAGGGTATCATTTGAGGTAGATACCTTATTTTCTGAAGCTACACTATCCGTTGTTGCTATTTCAACTAAGGGCGCTATAACTGGAATTGTAACTTCAAAATTGGTGCTTGCTGTATTATTTTCATCGCATTCAATTCGTGCTATGACCGTGCCAATGGGAACCACTGTATTGGGTTCGTATAATATTTCAATTACTTTCCCTGCAACCGTTGAAGGTATTTCGCTATCTACTTTATCAGTAGCAATGTCCAATAAAGTTTCGTCCAATTGGATGGTATCACCAACGCTTTTGTGCCATTTTAAAATGGTCGCTTCCATGATACTTTCACCCAGCTTAGGCAAAACCAAATCAACTATTGGCATAAGGGTAAATTTTAGTAAAAATAAGACTAAATTTTATTGATTATTAATAACCTAAGTAAATTTATAGCCTGGGTAGCTGTTATTTCAATATTCCTTTGTCTGTCAAATCTCAAGTACAATACCTTCGAAAACACCCTTTCTTTATCTGCAACCCCAATCCAGACCATGCCCAATGGTTTTTCGTCCGTCTTTCCTGTTGGCCCCATGATACCACTAACGGACACCGCGTAATCGGTATTCATCTTTTCCCTAACGGCTTTTGCCATTTGTTCAACTGCTTCCTTACTTACGGCTCCTACGGTTTGTAAAATATTGGATGGAACGTCTAAAAATTCAGTTTTTATTCTGTTATCATAACTAACAATTCCGCCTGTATAAAACTGAGATGAACCTGCGTGCTTGGATAACAAATGACCAATAAATCCGCCAGTGCAACTTTCAGCAGTCGCCACAGTTTTGCCACTTGATTTTAGTAGTTTTCCAACCACTACTTCCATGGTTTCATCCAAATCAGTTACTAAATATTCGGCCACAGCTATTTTTAATAATTCGAATTGTTGGTCAAGGGTGATGTTCAATTGTTTGCTGTCATTGTCTTGTCCGGTTAATCTTAATCGGACCATACCAAAATTGGGTAGATAGGCTAATTTAAGTGTTGCTGGTAAATTATTTTCAAAATCTAAAATTATTTCAGCAAGGAAGGATTCCCCAATACCTGCAGTTAGCAAGGTTCTATGGCCAACATGGCTTGAAATAATTTGACTTTGTAAATAGGGGATTACTTTATTTTCAGTCAACCATTTCATTTCATGGGGTACGCCAGGAAGTGAAAAAATAAATGCACCATTTTTTTTGAATAACATCCCAGGTGCTGTACCCGTTTCGTTGAATAACACTTCGCAAGAATCAGGCACTTCGGCTTGTTTGCGATTGCGATCAATCATGGGACGCTTATGGATCTGTTCAAATATATAAGTAATATGATCAAGGGTAGGTTGATGCACTACCATGGAACCCCCAAAATACGCAGTCAAAAATGGTTTGGTGATATCGTCTGAAGTAGGGCCCAAACCACCTGTTAGAATAATGATATTATTTTCCTTGAGGGCATTGTCTAGCGCATTTGTTATCGCTAATTTATCATCTCCTACAGCTATTCTACTGGTGACCATTACGCCAATGGCATTTAAGGATTGCGCTATAAATGCACTATTTGTGTCAATGACTTGCCCAATTAAAAGCTCGTCTCCGATAGTGATAATAGTGGCTTTACTTTGATCCATGCGTCAGGGTTAAATTAGGTTGCAAAGTAAATCAAAAATAGGCGCTTTAACTAAAATAGGAACTTAGTTTTTCAGCCAAAAATGGGGGCATAGCAGCTCTATTACCAAGGTTTTTATCCATAAAATATAGTTTTACAGTTCCAATGGTGAGCAGTTTGCCTTCCTCGTTATGAATTTCTTGATGAAAAGTAATTCGGTGGTCAATAGGAAAATCTCTTAATTGGGTGGTTATGGTCAATAAATCATCATATCTGGCAGGTCTTAGATATTTAACATTTAGTTCGACCACCGGAAGCATGATCCCCAAATCCTCAATCACCTTGTAGCTGATGCCTAAAGCCCTTAAGCTTTCAACACGACCTACCTCAAAATATTGGGCATAATTGCCATAATATACCACATTCATGGGGTCAGCGTCAGCATATCTTACCCTTATTTGATTTTTAAATTCGTACATATTTTTATAATTGTTGACAAATTTACGAATAGAATCTGTTTTTCCACAATAACCTCATTTAACACATCGTTTTAATAGGGTAGTGTAATTTTACTAGGTTACTAATAAAACGAATCCATGGCGTCATTTTATCGATTTATATTGATCGGTTTTTTTTCAATTTTTCTCCAATTTACTGGGGGAGCACAAATAGCTTCAAACTCAGATAAGTCCACCACGTATTTTAATAAAGGATTACAATCACTTACGCTTGGGGATAGCTTGACTGCTTTTCAACAATTTGAACAAGCATATGGTTTTTCAAGCAATGATGATCAAATTACTTATTACTATTTAATGTTGTCATTGCATCTTGAAAAACCTTTTGCTGAGCAATTAGCAATCAAATGGATCAGCCAAACTAATAATGTTATTTATCAATCAAGACTACAATATTTTTTAGGTGAATATTATTACCAAGTCAAAGAAACAGATAAAGCAATTATTGCCTATTTGAAAGTTCCGATCCAAGATTTAAATAATGATGAAATTATCAAAATGAAATTTCATTTAGGGTATTTGTATTTTAAATTAGGTGATTGGGAAAAAGCGAATAATTTATTAAATAGTTTACGGCAAGTTAAAACAGGCTTGTATTATACAGACGCAAATTACTATGCAGGATTTTTAGCACTAAAAAATAAAGACTATAATTTGGCTTTGTCTTGTTTTGAAATTGCTGCTAATAATACCGATTATGCCAACGTTGTCCCTTTTTATATTGGGCAGTTATATTATTTCCTTGGGGATGTTAATAAAGCGATAGAATATTGTACCAATGCATTACAATCGAAAGATCAATATTATGATGTGCAAATAAGACAATTATTAGGGCACTTGTGGTTTGACAAAAATGAATATGAAAAGGCATTACCTTATTTAGCCACGTATGTTTCAAAACAAGAAAAAGTACAATCACAGGATTTATATCAATTGTCCTTTTGTTATTTTCAAACTAAGCAATGGGATAAGGCCATTTCCGGGTTTAAACAATTAAACAATGGCAGTGATTCTTTGGCTCAAAATAGCATGTATTTACTGGCAACCTCATATCTTAAAATAGATGATAAGCAAGGTGCTAAAAATGCATTTTTATTCTGCTCCACCCAAAGTCAAAACTTACTACAAAAGGAAATTTCCTTGTTTAATTATGCAAAATTATCGGTGGAATTAAAAGAGTATGCGCAAGCAGTGGTTTCATTAGACCAGTTTATGGATACTTACCCTAGTTCAACTTATTTATTAGAATCAAAACAGCTTTGGATTAAAGCATTGGCTTTAAATAATAATTATGTACAAGCATTAGCCGCATTTGAATCCATTGAAACGCCTAATGAAGAACTTTTAAAAATTTACCCAACCATTTTGTTTGGTAGGAGTGTGATTTATATCAATGATGGTCAAATTGATAAGGCATATGAGCTATTAAATAAAATTACAAACACCACTAATAATCAAAATGTCATTAGTCAAACTAACTTTTGGTTGGGAGAATTAGGGTATAAACTGGGTCATATTGACGAAACGATTGCTGCCTTATCGGAATATTTAAATGCGCCCATCAATGAAGGGGAAATTACGATACAGCATGCCAAATACACATTAGGATTTGCCTATTTAAAAAAAGGAGCCTATCAAGAGGCATTGAACAATTTTAATGCAGTGAGTAGTGTTAATCCAGCCAATGCAAAACAAAATTATCAACAAGATGCCTATGTTAGATCTGCGGATTGTTTAATGATGTTGAAGCAATTTAAGCAAGCAACCCAAGCTTATCAAAATGTGATTGATTTGCATTGGACGATGGAAGACTATGCTACTTTACAAAAATCGATTATTCTAGGTGGATTGGGTAAAACAAACGATAAAATTAAATTATTGGAGCAATTCGACAATCAATATGCGAATTCGAATTATTTGAATGACGCTAGAATGGAATTGGCTGAAACCTATATCTTTAAAGAAGATTTTAAATTAGCTATAGCACCTTTAAGTGCGGTGGTCATTGATAAAAAAGCGGCCTCCTTTTACCCAGTCGCATTATATAAACTTGGTGTTACTTATTTTAACATGAATAAGAATGAGCCAGCGTTAGAAAATTTTCAAACCTTAATTAAAACATATCCAAATTCAGTAGAAACGGAAAATGCATTAGAATTTGTCAGAAATATTTTTATTGAAGATCAAAAGCCGGAATTATATGTATCATTTATGAATGATAATGGCCACCCGTTAGCAATAAGTGAACAGGATTCACTTACTTATCGTTCTGCTATGTTACGCTATGATGAAAAAAATTATACAGATGCAAAATCCGGATTAATTAAATATTTATCATTATTCCCTAATGGTAATTATCAAATTGAATCTAACTATTTGGTTGGGGAAATGAATTATGCTAGTCAAATTTTTGATTCTGCTGCCTATTATTTTTCAAAAGTGGCGGATCAATCACCCAACCGATATGCCGAACGCGCAAGTTTACTTGCGGCTAGGTTAAATTATTTCAATTTCAAAAATTATGTGTTGGCTGAAAAGTATTATTTAATATTGAAAGAATTTGCTGTTCAAAAGGAAAATGTATTGGAAGCATTACGAGGTGTACTAAGGTGTCAGTTTAAAAACAGCAAATGGCTTGAAGCGGCACCTATTGCAAAGCAAATTATTGATGAAAAAACATTTGCGTCGGATGATATTTTAATGGCCAATATGGTATTGTATCATGAGCAATTATTGAAAAATGATACTGCTGGGGCAATTGCGGTCTTAAGTAATATTATTTTAAATAATTCCTCGATTTATACAGCTGAAGCGCATTACGAATTAGCCCATTTGCAATTTTTACAGAAAAATTATGCATTGGCTGAAAAAACAGCTTTTGAGGTAACAAAAAAACAAGCTTCACATGAATTTTGGGTAACCAGTGCTTATATTTTATTAGGCGATATTTATGTAGCACAAAAGGATTGGTTTAATGCATTAGCGACTTATAAAAGTGTTACTGATAATGCATCGATTACTTCATTAAAGGAGGAGGCGAGTCAAAAATATAACTTAGCGCAAACGGCTGAAAAAATTTCAAATAAAGTTGAAAATCAATAAACAAAGCATGTCCAAATTATTTACCTATATATTCATTACTTTTTTTCTTGTGATTTCATCGCATCAGGTTTTTGCATGGCAAAAAAAGAAAACTAACTCAAAAGCTAAAATAAGTAATACAGCTAAAAAGAAAAAAGCGGCAACTAATAAAAATAAAAAATCTTCCAAAAAGAAAGGAGCAAAAAAAAGTAGTTCAAAAAAATCGAATACAGCCATTATTAAGCCCGTAAAAATAGAAGATATTGTCAAACAAGTCCCATTGGAAGTTCCTGTAATGAGAGATACTGCGCCAACAAAGGTGGTAAGCATCTTATCAGCTTTTAAACCACAATTAAAAAGTGTGGTTAAAATAAATTTCACCAATGCTGCTCCAATTTCGGATACGCAGTCAGTGCAATATTCCTATCAAGTACCAAGTCAAAATTTATCATTTTCGTATAGACCTATTGCATTAAATCCTTTGGCAATTGTATTAGCAAGTCCAGATAGTCTAGTAGGGAATACCAATGTCAAGGTGGGTTTCGGAAATTATTTATACCAATTGTTAAGTATCAATTATATAAATATTGGCACTAAGACAATCAATAATTTGGGTATTTCAACGGAGTCATCCGAGGGTATGCATCATTTGCAAAAATATAGAATAAGCAAATTTGATTATCAAGGCAATTTATTGCTTAACGACTCTAATACTTTATTAACGCATGTCTTTGCCAATCAAAACCAGTATTATAGATATGGGTTGGTGCCTGATACTTTACGTTTACCCAATACTAATTATTTGCAGAAGATCACCAATATTGGTGTAAGTATGTCATTATTAAATAAATACAAACCTAGTGCTTCATTTAGTTATAGACCAAAATTTGAATTTTCACATTTATTTGATGTACAAAACAAATCAAATACGTATATCGGAATAACCAGTCCAATGTCCTATCAAATGAATCGGGATATGTTATTTAATTTTGATGTCAACTTTAGTTATAGTCATTTAAATAGTTATACGTCTAGTTCAAACACTTTATTACGCTTTGACCCATCTTTAAATTTAAATAAATGGAAGTTAAAGATATTAGTGGGTGTTTCACCTGTATATAAATCTGACGGATTTAAATTATATCCAAATATACAATTACAACATAATCTAAAGGACACCGCTTGGGTTATCAAGGCAGGCTGGATGAATATTACCACCAATACCCAATATGGTGATTTATTAAATGAAAATCCTTGGATTTCAGTACCCGTTAATTTAAAAATTATGTCACAAGACAAACAGTTTTTAAAATTCGAGGTAAATGCCTCTAAGCATTTGCAGTATGGATTTGGATTTTCATTAAACCGCTATGTTAATTTGCCATTTTATACCAAAGAGCCTTTAGCGATTTCAGATTATTTGCCAGGCTTTCCATCATATGGGACCAATCGTGTTACGAATGGATTGAAATATTATAATATATTTGAATCAAAGGCAAACACAATTGATTTAGAAGCTAGCTTACACTACCAGTTTAGTGATCGGTTCTCTATTGACAATCATTTTAATTATACCCAATTCAATTATATTAAGGACAATGAAAAGCCTTGGGGCTTTGTACCTGTTAAGTTTAATTCCACTTTTTACTGGCAGGCCAATAAAAAATTACTTTTGGATGGATCTTTAAATTTTATGTCAGGTATCGAGGCCATTTCTGAGGGGTATAGTTATATTGCAAAAACTTTAAGTCCAATCACCTTATTGAATGCTGGTTTGTCCTACAAATTATCCATTCCATGGAAAGTTTGGGTTAAATCCACGAATCTTTTAAATAGTCAATACCAAAGATGGGCGGATTATCCGGCCTTAGGTGTTCAAATTAATGCAGGTGTTGTATATTCGTTCTATAAATAAGTATGATTCAGTTAGCTATTAAATATTTTGTACGTTTTGGTCAATTGGATATCCCATCTGTTGGGCAGTTAAAATTGTCAAAAAAAGAAGCTGAATTAATTGACGGTGTTTTAAAGTCCCCTTCAGAATTTATTGAATTCGAGTTAAATACAGGAATACCTTCAAAACAATTTTATCAATATTTAGGAAATGCCCTTGATATTTCAACGGATCAGGCTGCTATTCAATATGAACAAAGTTGGGAAGGGAAATTTGAAAATGATCAAAAGCTATTGATTGGTAATTTAGGTGTTATTTCAAAAAAGGAGGGCAGTTATATTTGGGAATCACATTTTAACTCAAGTCAGTTTTATAGTGATATTGAAGTTGGCAATTTACCTAATTCGGAAATATTTGAAACTGAATTGACGGCACAGAAAAATGATAAATGGGCAATTTGGGCAATTGCTTTCGCTGTGATTGCAATACTTGCAATATTATTAAAACAATAATCTATGGCATTGACAAATCAACTTAATATCATTTGTCCAGTTTGTGATGATAATAATGTTACTTCTTTAATGCCAGTAACTGATTTATCCTTAACAGGTGATTTATTTGAAATAGTGCAATGTAAAAATTGTAGTTTAAACTTCACACATCCAATTCCTAACAAGGATAATATTGCGCCTTATTATAATTTCCCTGAATATATTTCACATACCGATATCAAAAAAGGTTGGATGAACGCTTTATACCATAAAGTACGTCAACGAACTTTAAAACAAAAAACGGACTGGGTACAATCCTTATTCACAGGGTATAAAGGGGCTTTATTAGAAGTAGGAGCGGGCACTGGTGCATTTGCGGATGCAATGGCTAAGAAAGGCTGGAAGGTAACTGCGCTTGAACCTGATGCGAATAGTCGCGAAATAGCATTAAAAAACTACGGCATTAATTTACTACCCAGTGCAGCATTGGAAAATTTACCTGAAAATACTTTTGATGTCATTACTTTATGGCATGTGCTTGAACATGTACATGATTTAAAAGTTTATATACATACATTTAAGAAGTTATTAAAACATAATGGTCGTTTAATCATTGCTGTTCCCAATCATACGAGTTATGATGCTCAATTTTATAAAAATTATTGGGCTGCTTATGATGTACCTCGACATTTATATCATTTTTCGCCTTCTTCCATGAAATATTTGCTGAAATCAAATGGATTTAAATTAGCAAATTTAAAGCCCATGTGGTTTGATAGCTACTACGTAAGTCTATTGAGTGAAAAGTATAAGCAAACGGGCTTATTGGGAGTTGTAAGGGCTTTTTTGATTGGGTGTATCTCCAACTTGCTTGCTTTAAACACAAATGCAAAAGCAAGTTCGATTATTTATGAGATCAAAAAAATAAAGGAAGACTAAAAGATGAGTGCCCCTTTTTTATTTTATTTTTATTTCAACCATTACGGGCCAACATTTCCCAGTTAAAAAAAATGTTTTTGATTTTGGCTGGTAAGCGATACCATTTAATACATAACCAATATCAATTGTTGTGGGGTTGTATTTTACATTAGCCTGTGCTAATAAATTACTAAAATTTATACTGTTTACTATTTGTCCTGTTGTCGGTTCAATCACCACAACTTCATTTTGACCATATAGGTTTGCGTATATTTTGCCATCCACATATTCTAATTCATTGATATCACTGACATAGCCATAATTATTATAAACGCCAATGGTTTTTTGAATAGCAAAAGTATTGGGGTCAACAACATAAATATCGCTACCACCTGTTGATATAATTAAAGCAGAATCATTATGCGTAATGCCCCATCCTTCATATTGCCAATACAATTCTTTTTCTTTTTGTAAAGTATTTGCATCATATACAAGTACTTTATGCTCTTTCCAAGTTAATTGATAAATTTTATCCTTAAATATAGTGACCCCTTCTCCAAATAATTCCTTTGACAAATTTATTTTTTTGCCGATGCCTTGCATATTGGCGTCTAATTTATGTAATACGCTTTTACCATAATTACCGGTGCTTTCAAATAATGTTTCGCCATACCATTCCAAACCCTGTGTGTAAGCACTTGTATCATGTGTGTATACCTTTACTAACTCATATTGTAATTGGGTAGGGGCTTTTATTACATTATCATTTTCTGCTTCATTTTCCGAGGTGGCAATATTATTACCACAGGAAGTAATTACAAAAATAAAAGTAATGAGTAGTAAGTGTTTGATGAATTTAAGCATGCGCTAATATTTCAAATTTTATACATTAAATCTAAAATGCATTACATCCCCATCTTTTACTAAATATTCTTTTCCTTCAATTCTTAATTTCCCATTGTCTCTGCATGCAGCTTCACTCTTATATTTAATAAAGTCCTCAAACGCGATTACTTCCGCTTTAATAAATCCTTTTTCAAAATCGGTATGAATAACACTGGCTGCCTGCGGTGCTTTCCAACCTTTTTCAATTGTCCATGCCCTTACTTCCTGAACACCTGCTGTAAAATAGGTTTCTAAGTTCAATAATTTGTAAGCAGACTGAATTAATCTATTCAATGCAGGCTCCTTCATTTGATATTCGTCCATAAACACCGCTTTATCTGCCGGATCCTCTAGTTCAGCGATTTGTGCTTCAATATTATTGCACATTACAATAACTTCGGCACCTTCATTTTTTGCCATCTCCACCAATATGGCTGAAAATTTATTGCCTGTATGCATGGAAGCTTCATCTACATTGGCAACATACATGACTGGTTTCTCTGTCAGTAAAAAACTATCCGCAATGGCTAATCTGTCTTCTTTTGATAAATTTAATGATCGGATGCTTTTACCTTGCTCTAAATGTGTTTTACATTTTTGTAATACCTCTAATTCTACTTTGGCTTTTGGATCCGTCTTGGCCATTTTTTCACAACGTTGAATCTTTTTATCGACACTATCCAAATCCTTTAATTGTAATTCAGTTTCAATAATTTCTTTATCTCCAATAGGGTTAATGACGCCTTCTTCCCTTAATACATTTTCATCTTCAAAACAGCGAATTACATGAATCACTGCACTTACTTCACGGATATTCGCTAAAAACTTATTTCCCAAACCTTCCCCTTTACTTGCCCCTTTAACCAAACCAGCAATATCAACTATTTCTAGTTGGGTAGGTACAATACGATTGGGAATAATTAAATCTGCTAATTGTTGCATTCTATTATCAGGTACATCCACTAATCCTACATTCGGTTCAATGGTGCAAAAACGATAATTACTTGCTTGTGCTTTTGCACTATTACTTACTGCGTTAAATAAGGTTGATTTTCCTACATTAGGTAATCCCACAATTCCTGCCTGTAATGCCATAATCTATCATGTTTTAAGAGCGCAAAAATACAATTCTAATCCCAAAATTGACTATATTAGAACCACAAACAATTGATTTATGGCTTTGAATATTATTTGGATGGCTTTTTTTGTGATTGCATTTGTAATTGCCTTGTTTAAACTGGTATTTTTAGGCGATACGGAGATTTTTAAATTACTAGCGGATGGTATTTTTGATTCCGCCAAATCATCTGTGATGGATGTCGCCTTGCCTTTGGCCGGCACCATGGTGTTTTTCCTAGGTTTGATGAATATTGCTGAAAAAGCGGGCGCTATTCAAAAATTGGCCAAATGGATGAATCCATTTTTAAGTCGTTTGTTTCCAGAAGTACCAGCAAATCATCCTGCCATGGGGCAAATGGTGATGAACTTTAGTGCAAATATGTTGGGGTTAGATAATGCCGCAACGCCATTTGGCTTAAAAGCTATGGAGAGTTTGCAAAGCTTGAATCCTGAAAAGGAAAAAGCCACCAATGCACAAATTATGTTCCTGGTTTTACATACCAGTGGACTCACCATCATTCCGTTGACGATTATTTCCTATCGACTAGCGGCTGGGTCACAGGATGCGGCTAGTATATTTATCCCTTGTGTTCTTGCCACCATTGGAACTACTTTAGCCTCTATCATCATGGTTGGCTTATACCAAAAATTAAAATGGGATAAAGTTTTAATTGGTTGGATACTTGGATTAATCTTACTCATGGCCGGTGTTATATTTAGTGTAAATGCTTTAACCTCTATTCAAAAAGAATTATTTTCAAAAACAGTAGGGAATGGATTATTGTTGTTGATTATTGTTGGGATTATTTTAGGAGGTGCCTATAAGAAAATTTCCGTTTTTGATGCATTCATTGATGGTGCTAAAAACGGGTTTGATGTAATTATAAAAATTATCCCTTATTTAGTTGCGATGTTGGTGGCTATTCGTGTTTTCAGAGATAGTGGTGCGATGATTTATATTTTAAATGGCCTTACTTACTTAATTCAATTAACAGGGGTAAATACGGAATTTATTGGTGCGCTTCCTGTGGCAATCATGAAACCATTAAGTGGAAGTGGTGCAAGAGGGATGATGTTGGATATATTTCAAACACAAGGACCTGATTCATTTGTAGGTAAAATGGCTTCCATATTTCAGGGATCTGCAGATACGACTTTTTATATTATTGCTTTATACTTTGGTAGCGTGGGCATTAAAAAAATTCGATATGCTTTGTGGGCAGGCATTTTTGCTGATTTGATAGGGGTGGTGATTGCTATTTTTATAGGGTATACCTTTTTTAAATAGCAATTATAAACCTTGACTCATTTTTAAAACCTCTTCCCATTCCATTTCAGTTACGGGTTGTACCGACAATCGGCCCATTTTAACCAACGCCATATTCGCTAGGTTGGTATTGGCTTTAACATCCGCCAACTTTACGGGGTGCTTTAATTTTTTATGTGGCGCAAAATCAACGGCTAACCATGCGGTTTCAGTGGTAGTAGGATCCTGATAGGATTCTTTCACCACTTTAGCAATACCTACAATTTCCATGCCTTCATTGCTATGATACCAAAAAGCTAGATCGCCTTTTTTCATTGCGCGTAAATTATTTCGCGCTTGATAGTTTCTGACACCATCCCAAAATGTTTTTTTATCCTTGTTGAATTGATCCCAAGAATATTTAAAGGGTTCTGATTTGATTAACCAATATGCCATAATAGGGTAGGTGAAAATTTTAATTAATAACCACTTGCTAATACTTCGGACAAGTGCAATACTTTTATATCTTGTCCATTGTGTTTCATTCTGCCATCAATATGCATCAAACAACTCATGTCTGTACTAATTAAGAAAGGGGCTGCAGTTTTAATAACATTATCTATTTTTTGATCAGCCATAGAAACACTAATGGTGTCAAACTTTACTGCAAAACTTCCGCCAAATCCACAACAAATATCAGTGTCTTGCATTTCGACTAATTCCAACCCTTTCACTGCTGCTAATAATTGTCTTGGCTCTTCTTTAATATGACATTCACGCAATCCAGCACAACTATCATGAAAGGTTGCTTTGCCTTCAAATGAAGCACCTAGGTCAGTAATATTTAAAACCTTCACTAAAAATTCAGATAATTCATAAATGCGGCTGGCCACTTTTTTAGCCGGACTTTGGAATGCATTGTTTTCAAACAGTTTTCCATAATTGTTTCTGACAAAGCCAGCGCAACTTGCACTTGGACTTACAATGTAATCAGCACCTTCAAAATCTTGTACAAATTTTGTACATACATCTTTTGATTCACCCCAGAATCCTGCATTAAAAGCCGGCTGACCACAACAGGTTTGTTGTGTATTGTATTTTACGGTACATCCTGCTTTTTCAAGCACTTTGATGGTGTCAAATGCAACTTGCGGATATAATTGATCAATAAAGCAGGGAACAAATAATTGAACTATCATACTCAAAAATACGAATTGTCATTAAATAAAGTACATAAAAAAAGCATTCTCTACAAATTGTGGAGAATGCTTTAAAATAAGTTAATTAGTAGCTTTAATTAAGGCTGTACCTTCAATTTATTGATGTACTTATCTACCATCAATCCTTTTTCAGATTTTGGATATTTGGCTTTAATTTCTTTAAAAATTTCTACCGCATCATCTGCCTTGCCATTCAATTCCAAAAGGGATGCAGCACGGTATAAATATTCTGAACTAATGGCTTCGTCGTCAGGGAAATGACCACCTGCCTTTTTGTAATAATTTAAAGCCTCGTCAGTATTTTTTAATTCGCTGTAAGCGTCTCCGATAGTACCATAAGCGATGGCTTGAACTTGTTTCGCTGAAGTAGAGAAGTCCTTTAAGTATTCAACTGACTTGTTAAAATCATTCATGCGGAAATAACTAATACCTGCATAATATTTAGCGAGGTTAGCTGCTTTTGTACCACCAAATTCTTTGATGATATATAAGACACCTTTGCTTTGGCCATCACCATTTAACACTAGGCTAGAAGAATCCATTGCGAAATATTTTTCAGCAGTGAACATTGCATCAGCTGCTTTTTCTTCTCTTGGTTTTTGATACAATTCAGTGTATCCAAAAAATGCAACGATAACAATAGCCATTGCTGTAATTGTGTATGTTAACGCCTTTTTATTTTTACTTACGAAATCTAAAAATGGGTGATTCTCTTTTTGTAACTCGCTCATATTATTATTTTATAATTTTTTCTACTATTTAGTCAACAATGAATGGATAATTTTGATCAATATACACATCTTTGTATACTTCGCTATCATCTGGCCAAGGACTTTCTTCTGCAAACTTAACGGAAGCATCTACAATTAAAGTTATTTTATCATCAATCGCTTTTAAATCCGCTTCTGTAGCAAAATTGTTATCCAAAATTGTTTTAGTTACTTTGGTAATCGGATCTTGGTCTTTGTATTCTTCCACTTCATCCTTTGTTCTATATTTTTGAGGATCAGATACGGAGTGACCTTTGTAACGATATGTTTTCATTTCCAACAAAGTAGGGCCTTCTCCTTGACGCGCTCTATTCACCGCTCTTGCAACACCTTCATGAACCGCTTCTGCAGTCATGCCATCAATTTTATCTGCTGGCATTTCGTAAGCATCTGCTAATTTGTATATATCAATAACATTACTTGTTCTTTCAATTGAAGTTCCCATGGCGTAATTATTGTTTTCACAAATAAATACAACAGGCAATTTCCAAAGCATGGCTAAATTAAATACTTCATGCAACATGCCTTGTCTTGCAGCACCATCTCCAAAAAAGCACAATACTACATTTTTTGAACCACGATATTGTTCCGCAAAAGCCAATCCAGCACCCGTTCCAATTTGAGCACCTACAATACCATGTCCTCCAAAAAAGTAATGTTCTTTACTGAACAAATGCATACTGCCCCCTTTGCCTTTTGAGCAGCCAGTCGCTTTACCATAAAGCTCAGCCATAGCAGAATTAGGGCTCATGCCTTTGGCTAAGGCCAAACCATGATCACGGTATGCAGTAATAAAGGGATCTTCTTGATTTGTAGCGGTCATACAACCTGCTGCAATGGCTTCCTGTCCATTGTAAACATGGAAAAATCCTCTGATTTTTCCAGCCATTTTATACATTTCCTCCGATTTGGATTCAAATTGACGAATTAATTGCATCAATTCATACCAGTACAGGTAGGTTTCTTTAGAAAATTTTTGGGCCACAGTCCTTTTATTTTGAGGGGCAAATATACAGTTTTCTGAATTAAAACAGCTTAAATCCGGTCGCTTATGCCTCGTTTAAAAATGGGTATTTATAGTCGATAGGCGGGTTAAAGGTCTCTTTAATGGTTCTAGCGCTTAACCATCTGTATAAATTCAGCATACTGCCCGCTTTATCATTGGTTCCTGAAGCCCTAGCACCACCAAAAGGTTGTTGTCCTACAACAGCTCCAGTAGGTTTATCATTAATATAAAAGTTTCCAGCCGCGTGTCTTAGTTTATCAGTAGCCAAATTAATAGAAGCCCTGTCTTGTGAAATAATGGCACCTGTTAATGCATATTTGGAAGTTTTGTCCAGCAAATCCAATGTTTTTTCAAATTGGTTCGTTGGATAAACATAAATAGTAAGCACTGGCCCAAATATTTCCTCACACATGGTCAAATATTTCGGATCGCTGGTTTCAATAACGGTAGGTTCAATGAAATAACCATTTTTCTTACTAAAATTACCACCAACTAAAATTTTTGCTTTTTTATCTTTCTTTGCTTTGTTAATATACTTAGTAATATTGTCAAAAGATTTTTCGTCAATCACTGCATTTACAAAATTTGAAAAATCTTCCACGGTTCCCATCTTCATTGATTGAACTGCTTTCACCAATTTTGCTTTCACTGCAGGTGCAATATTTTTTGGTAAATAAGCACGAGAAGCAGCAGAACATTTTTGTCCTTGGTATTCAAATGAACCTCTTGCAAGTGCAGTAACTACAGTATCCACATCGGCAGTAGGATGTACCATCACAAAATCCTTGCCTCCAGTTTCGCCTACAATTCTTGGATAGGTTTTATATTTAGGAATATTTTCACCGATTTGTTTCCACATATAATTAAATACACCTGTTGATCCAGTGAAATGCACGCCTGCAAAATCAGGATGGGAGAAACATGTGGCACCAATGGTTGGACCATCTACATAAACTAAATTTATAACACCATCTGGAAGACCTGCTTCTTTTAAAATTCGCATAAATAATTGTGCAGAATATACTTGTGTGTTGGCTGCTTTCCATACTACAACATTACCACACATTGCAGCTGATGCAGGAAGGTTCCCACCTATGGCTGTAAAGTTAAAAGGAGTGATTGCTAAAACAAATCCTTCCAAGCCACGCCATTCCATTCTATTATGCATACCTGGAGAGGAAACTGGTTGTTGCTTATATATGGTACTTAAAAAATGAACATTGAATCTTAAAAAATCAATCAATTCGCATGCAGCATCAATTTCAGCTTGGTAAGCATTTTTGCTTTGACCAAGCATGGTAGCTGCATTCATTTCGAAGCGGTATTTGGTTGCTAATAAATCAGCCGCTTTTAAAAATATATGTGCACGTGATTCCCAGGACATATCCGCCCAAGAAGTACGCACTTTTAATGCACTAGTTATAGCTTGATCAACATGTTTTTTGGTACCCATGTGAAAATGACCAAGGGTGTGTTTGATTTCGTGTGGCGGATGAATAGCAATTTTATTTCCAGTACGAACTGCTTTCCCATTGATATACATGGGTATATCCATTGTTTTGCTTTTCAAACTAGCAAGCGCTTTTTTTAATGCTAATTTTTCAGGCGTTCCTGGAGCATAAGATAAAACGGGCTCATTGGCCGGAGTAGGGTAATCAAAATAACCTATTTGCATAACTGATAATTTATACGTCAAAAATAAGCATTAAATGAATATCTTAAGGAAGATCTGCATTTTCCTTAAACTTGCTTTACTTTTACATATAAATAAGCAACCTATGCAGTTTGTTTTAGTCGATATTGCAGACAGAGAAAAATTTTATCCTTTTAGTTTAACGCAGTCGGTTGCACAATTCAGGATGGGTATTTACTCTTTTCAAGAAAGATGGGAGCATTTGCTTAATAAGGAAACTGCAATATATACGGTACCATACTTGCAAAAATTATATCATAATAGTGATTTTTTACAAAATAAGGAAGCTGCTATTTTTATTAATGTGACTTGCATCCCGACTGCTGATTTAGTGGATGCAATTTTAAATTTAAAATTCGGAGAGAAAATAATTAGCAAGTCGGGAAAATGGATTGCCACTTACACAGATGAGCGCTCTATTGAAAAAATATTATTAGCCAATTTTACGCCAATCACTTTTGAACAAGGGGCGTTTGTACAAGACGCAATGGGTATGTTGCAATTACACACAAAATTTATTGAGAATGATTTTAATTGGGCTAAGAAACATGGTGCTGGCATTAAAATTGACACAAGCAACAAAGTAATACAGCCCGAAAATATATTTATTGAAAAAGGGGCAGAAGTGCATTGTGCTATTTTAAATGCAAGTACAGGCCCAATTTATATTGGCAAAAATGCGATGATCATGGAAGGCGCTGCTATACGAGGACCTTTTGTTTTAGGGGAAAAAGGTGTAGTTAAAATGAACACGAGTATTTATGGTGCTACTACTATTGGCCCTTATTGCTTGGCTGGTGGGGAAATAAAAAATTCAATTTTGATGGGATATTCCAATAAAGGGCATGAAGGATATCTGGGGGATAGTATTATTGGACAATGGTGCAATTTAGGCGCAGGTACTTGTAATAGTAATATTAAAAATACAGCAGGCCCTATTCAAATGTGGAATGAGGCTAAACAAATCTGGGAAACAGTAGGTCAAAAAATGGGAATGTTGGTGGGTGATTATAGCCGTTTCGCTATTCAGTCAAGTATCAATACAGGCAGCTATATTGGAGTAAGTGCTAATATTTTTGGTAATGGATTGCTCCCGAAATTTATTCCCAATTTTACTTGGGGCGTTGTGTCAGGATATCAAATTGACAAGGCCATTGAAGACATTGGTAATTGGAAACAATTAAAAGGTTTTGTGATGTCGGAAGAAGAAAAGCAAGTGCTCCAAAAATTATATATAAAAGCTTCCTAATCCTTTTATTTTGCTCATTTTACAGTTTTTGTAATAGCCTTTATAAACTGATAAATTGCCACAAATTCATCTATTTTTTAACTACCTTTGCATCGCTAATTTTAGTGTTTAAACAGTTCAACGAATATGAGAAAACAAATAGCTGCGGCCAATTGGAAAATGAATTTAAATCAGCAAGAAGCGAAAGATTTGCTGGCGAATATATTAGATAAACTACCTAAATTAACTGATAATCAACAAGTTGTATTCTCAGTTCCTGCAATATACATATCAAATGCTGTACAACAAATTGGAGGAATATCCAATGTTTTTGTAGCAGCACAAAATTGCCATCAAAACAGCAATGGTGCTTATACAGGTGAAATTTCTGCACCCATGTATTCATCTGTTGGGGTTAATCATATCGTTATTGGACATTCCGAAAGGCGCGAATACTTCGCTGAATCAGATGCTTTATTAGCAGAAAAAGTAAATGCAGTATTGGCTAATAATAGCACTCCCATTTTTTGTTGTGGGGAGCCTTTAGCCATTAGAGAGGCGGAAACACAAAATGCATTTGTGGAAAACCAATTAATCAATTCCTTATTTCACTTGTCATCGGAGCAACTATTAAAAGTGGTGATTGCTTATGAACCCATTTGGGCAATTGGTACTGGTAAAACAGCATCAAGTGCACAAGCACAGGAAATACATGCTTTTATTAGGTCGGTATTAGCAACCAAATACGGTGCGGATATTGCTGATCAAATATCAATTTTATATGGCGGAAGTGTAAAAGCCGCTAATGCTGTTGAATTATTTTCACAACCAGATGTAGACGGAGGGTTAGTAGGTGGCGCATCTTTAATTGCTACCGAATTCACTGCAATCATAAACGCACTTCAATAGATTTTAAAGCCTATTTTCACTTACATGAAGAACATAAGAAACTTTTGTATAATCGCTCATATTGACCATGGTAAAAGTACCTTGGCTGATCGCTTGTTAGAACATACCAAAACCATTACGGAAAGAGAAATGATGAACCAGGTTTTGGATGATATGGATTTGGAGCGTGAAAAAGGAATTACTATTAAAAGCCACGCAATTCAAATTAATTATATTCATAAAGGCGTTACCTATACGTACAATTTAATTGACACCCCTGGTCACGTTGATTTTAGTTATGAAGTGAGTAGGGCATTAGCAGCTTGTGAAGGTGCATTGTTATTAGTGGATGCATCACAAGGAATACAAGCGCAAACCATTAGTAATTTATATTTGGCATTAGATAATAATTTGGAAATTATCCCGGTGATCAATAAAATTGATATGGATGGTGCCAAGATTCCAGAAGTGACTGATCAAATCATTGAATTAATAGGTTGTAAACAAGAAGATATTTTATTGGCCAGTGGTCGCTCAGGTATTGGTATTGAAGAAATTTTACAAGCCATTTGTGAGCGTATTCCTGCACCCAAAGGTGATACAGAAGCGCCACTTCAAGCGCTCATTTTTGACAGTGTATTTAATAGTTTCAGAGGAATTATTGTTTACTATCGAATTATGAATGGAGTTTTAAAGAAGAATGATAAAATTCGTTTTGTTGCATCCGGCAGAGATTATAATGCAGACGAAGTAGGTGTATTAAAATTGGCGATGACTCCAAAGGCAGAAGTGCGTGCGGGAGATGTAGGTTATATTATTACAGGGATTAAAGTGGCTAAGGAAGTAAAAGTGGGAGATACTATTACACTTGCAAACAATCCTGGCCCTATGATCAATGGTTTTGAAGAAGTGAAACCTATGGTATTTGCTGGAATATATCCCGTGAATACAGATGAGTTTGAGGAACTCAGAGATTGTATGGAAAAATTACAATTGAATGATGCTTCATTAACTTTTGAATTAGAAACTTCCCAAGCATTAGGCTTTGGTTTTAGATGTGGATTTTTAGGATTACTGCACATGGAGATTATCCAAGAGCGTTTGGAACGTGAGTTTAATCAAACTGTGATTACAACGGTTCCCAACGTAAGTTTTATTGCCTTTACGACCAGAGGTGAAAAAATCATTGTGAACAATCCTTCGGAGATGCCAGATCCTGTAAAGATTGAACATATTGAAGAACCTTATATTCGTGCACAGATCATTACTTCACCTGATTATATTGGTAATATTATTACGCTTTGTTTGAGTAAGCGTGGTATATTAATGAATCAAAGTTATTTAACACCCACTAGAGTGGAATTGATTTTTGAAATGCCAATGACCGAAATCGTTTTCGATTTTTATGATAAGTTAAAAAGTCAAACTAGAGGATATGCTTCCTTTGATTATTCTCAAATAGGATTTAGGGATGCTGATATTGTGAAGATGGATATTTTATTGAATGCTGAAAAAGTAGATGCATTAAGTGCATTAATCCATAGAGGAAAAGCTAGCGATTTTGGACGAAGACTTTGTGAAAAGTTAAAAGAATTATTAACCAAGCAGCAATTCCAAATCGCAATACAAGCTGCGATTGGCGCTAAGGTGGTCGCTAGAGAAAATATCAGCGCCATGCGTAAGGATGTAACTGCCAAATGTTATGGTGGTGATATCAGTCGTAAACGTAAGTTATTAGAAAAACAAAAGGAAGGTAAAAAGAGAATGCGACAAATAGGTAATGTGGAAATTCCACAGGAAGCATTTCTAGCGGTACTTAAATTAGATTAATTTATTTGCGGGATTATTTCTTTTTGAAGGTGTTTTCTTCTTTGATCGATAGTTCCCACTTATTATTAACCCAAGCAAAATATTTAAAGTTGCCTGAGGGCACCAAGGTTTCTTGTTTTTTTAAATCGTTATCGGTACTCGCTAATTCGGAAATCATAATTCTATTTTGCAATTTCTCGTATTTAATAATAGCGTTACTGCCTTTTTTAAAGGAATAAATAAAACGATCTACAGTACCAATTGGGTAGGTTGGGTCGGGTATAAATTTAAAAAAGTCGCCACCTAAAATAGGTTCGTCATTCTCAAAACGAACTACTTCGATCATCTTTTTTGATACACTGGTATTATTTTCATCAAATCCTAACAAGGTATAAATAGTTTGGTCATTGTATTGCATTGGGATAATGTCATAGTATATTGCGCCAATCCATTTTTTTCGATCATACACCCCCAATGTATTATTTTGTACAAAATCAGAGTTGTCAAAGAATGGTAATAATTTAAGTTGCCCTTCATTACCAGGTAATTGCATGGCGCCTCTTTGGCGATAGGTTCCATCACCCAAGTCCACCTGCCAACTAAAAAATTTAAATCGGCCATCTGGTGAAACAATATGTTTTATTGCAGTTAATGAGTCGAAAGTATATTTAAAAGAGTACGAGCTTTTTAAGGTTTGTACCAATGCCCTTGTAAAAATGCTATCGGCGTTTAAACGATTCCGTAGTATTGTATCTTCCTGAATACGACTGGCTAATTTTTGTAATTGAATTCCTGTGGAATCATAATTGTAAATAGATTGTCCTTTTACATTGCTATTTATTGAAACAAGTATTGCCCAAATTAAAATAAAATGTTTCATTTTGACTTAAGCTTATTTTGACATTGCATTTGCAAATTCAAGTAGATTATTAAATCTGAAGTCAATGCTCGGATCTGGGAAAGGCGTTTCAGGATGTGTGGTGGCTAAAAATACTGTATGCAGGCCTGCATTACGACCAAATGCCATATCACTGGGTCTGTTACCGACCATGATGGATGTATTAAAGTCAATGGAAGGAAACATTTCTTTTGCTTGCATTGCCATTCCTGGTTGAGGCTTACGATTGATGGAATCATTTTCAATATCGGTACAATAAAAAACATGATCAATTCTGCCACCAATGGTTTCAATAGTGCGCAACATATTTTCATGAATTTGATTCAAATCTGACGCGGTCATAATGCCACGTCCAACCCCTTTTTGATTGGTGGTAATAACAATGGTTTTGAATAAGTTCGCTAAAACAGGAAGTGCTTCAATGCTTTCATTGTAAAACTCAAATTCATTCCAGG
>ENA-OUVC01000457-OUVC01000457.1-marine-metagenome-genome-assembly--contig:-NODE-457-length-27105-cov-2.661240_pt1 | contig 27105 bp, 5 predicted proteins | sample MGYA00248622_ERZ508571 | MGnify/ENA primary metagenome ERZ508571 (study PRJEB26236, sample SAMN06267175) | marine metagenome | isolation source: Columbia River Estuary | place: USA:Columbia River Estuary... | reverse complement strand
AAATACTTCAATTGCTTCCGTTAGCAAGTATTACATATCACAAACAAACTCTTTAGGATGTGAAAGTTATAAAGATTCGATTTTAATAACTATCAATCCAATGCCTACCGCACCTTCGGTAAGTAATAATTCGTATTGTCAGTTTTATATTGCAACACCGCTAACTGCAAGCTTAGCGCCTAATTGTGCCGCTTTATGGTATGCTGCACAAACGGGCGGTAGTCCCTTATCGTCTGCACCTATACCCAATACTAGTATTTTAGGCAATCAATCGTTTTATGTTAGTCAAATTAGTACTGCTGGGTGTGAAGGTCCGAGAGCTGTTATTACGACATCTATAGTTGCCGTTCCTAATCCGCCAATAGTAAGTAATTTGACTTATTGTCAATATGATACAGCTGTGCAACTTCAAGCATCTTTAAATGGTTCTGGATTAAGTATCAGATGGTATAATAATACTATAGGTGGTACGTATACTACAATTGCGCCAACACCAAATACAAATTTACCAGGTATTCAAAATTATTATCCTTGTCAAGTAAACAGTGTTGGTTGCGAAAGTCAAAGGGCTAATTTAGCAGTAACCATCAACTATAGACCATTAGTGCCGGGAGTTGTTCCTGTTGTATATTGCCAAGGTGATACAGCCCTTGCATTAACTGCGTCAACTTGTTCTAATTGTACGTTGTATTGGTGGGATAATCTAACTATTGCATCGCCATATGTTACTACGCCTATTCCAAGTACGGCAAATGCAGGAACTAAAACCTATTATGTAAATCAAATATCACCACAAGGGTGTGTAGGTCCTAAAACAAGCTTATTAGTTACAGTAAATCCCACGCCACTTGCACCAATAGTAACGAATCCTTCTATATGTCAACAAAACAATAGCACCTTAGTTAGTCCGTATGTGGCACTTAGTGCAAATTGTACTTATAGATGGTATACAGCTGCAATTGGCGGTGCTTACAGTATGAATGTGCCTTCCGTAAGTTTAGTTTCGGTTGGGACTTTTGTAAATTATGTATCTCAGATAAATAATTTTGGTTGTGAAGGGCCAAGAGATTTACAAGCAATTACTGTTTTGCCTACGCCATTGGCACCTAATTTGAGTAATGTAAATTATTGTCAAGGGACATCAGTGCCTTCATTAATTTTCACTGCTGGTCCTGGTAATTATCTTACTTGGTATACTAGCCCTAATGGAGGAAATGGAAATACTCAAACACCTTCGTTGAATACAAATATTCCTGGTATTAGTACTTACTATGTTAGTCAGTCTACAACTATGGGCTGTGAAAGTCAAAGAGATACGGTATTGTTTCAAGTAGCCCCAACTCCTCCTATTCCGGTGGTAACAAACAGTACATACTGTCAAGGTGCTACCGCTAGTCCATTAACAGCCACAGCACAAATTGGTTGCTCACTAAGATGGTATGCCAATGCAAGTGGAGGTACACCACAATCAGCAACTCCTATACCAAGTGCGATTAATAACGGTACATTTTATTTTTATGTAAGCCAGATTAATGCAGCAGGTTGTGAAAGTCAACGTGCACAAATAATAGTTACGGTAAATCCAACGCCGATGGCGCCAATTACAAATAATTATGTTTTTTGCCAATATGATCAAGTAACTCCACTTACGGCTATTGGAACAAGTGGTGCTACTATACTTTGGTATACGCAAGTAAACGGAACTGGCTCTACTGTTATTCCAAGCTATACAAGTGCCATACCAAACACGTTTAATTTTTATGTTTCTCAAATATCTCCTTTGGGTTGTGAGAGTGCTAAATCTTTAAGTTCGGTAATTATTCATCCTAAGCCAAGTATGCCAATTGTTGCTAACTTAATCTATTGTCAGGGAGATACGATTCCTCCATTAAATGTGCAAGGAAGTTCAATGTCAAATGTAATAAAATGGTATGCTAGTGCGTCAAGTGTTTTATTCAATACAAATACACTAGTATTATCAAGTGCAATAGCAGGTACTACAACATATTTTGTTTCGCAAACTAGTGTGCAAGGTTGCGAAAGTGATCGTGCTACGTTTACAGTAAGTATAAATCCTAAGCCGGTATTGTCAATAACTCAAGCAAGTCCTATTAGTTTGTGTGATGGTCAGAGCGCATTACTAACTACAACTACTACGATTGGTCCTTTAACCTATAATTGGTATCAATCGACAAGTGGAGTTTTAGGTGTTACAACTAGTTCTTATTCGGTGAATACCGCTGGAACATTTTTTGTGGTAGGTACCACCACAAATGGCTGTAAAGACACCAGCCAATTAATAAATGTTAGTGTAAATCCATTGCCAAGTGGTTCGATAATAGCAAAAGATCCTATTAGATTTTGTTATGGAAAAAAAGCTACTCTAAGTATTGTAAATCCAAATTTGAATTTTACATACCAATGGTTGTATAATGGTTTGCCATTGAGTGGCGCAACAGATACAGTATATGATGCTACTAATCCAGGATTGTACTCAGTTAGTATAAAAAATGCATTTAATTGTATTAAAATTTCTAATTCAGTATTAATTATAGTAGACACCTTGCCAACTGTTTCAATTAATTTACCAGGATCTGTAGATGCATGTGAGGGAACAGAACTTCAACTAGTAACTAACTTAAATCCTAATTTAAGTTATCAATGGTTGAAGAATACAGTCCTTATTAATGGAGCAGTTAATAATGTTTTAAACGTAAATACATCTGGTAATTATCAAGTTGAAGTTGTAAATAGTTATGGTTGTAAAAACACTTCTAATACAACAACAGTAACATATTACCCATACCCAAGTATAACGATAACAAAAGATACCTTTTTGATGCCTGGTACCTTCTTTACATTGATGCCTAGCATTAGTAATTATACCCAATTGACATGGCAACCAAATACGGTTAATCTATCTTGTTTTAATTGTTTAAATCCAGCATTTACTGTTTTTGAACCTACCATGTTATATGTTGTTGCCACAAATACGGGCGGATGTTCTAGTGTTGATTCGATTAGAATCAGAACAGGTTGTGATCTTTCACTATTGTTTATTCCCAATACGTTTACGCCAAATGGAGATGCCAACAATGATCGTTTTTTTGTTTCAGGAAAGGGGATAAGAGAAGTTAGAAATATTGTTGTTTATAATAGATGGGGTATTAAAGTTTTTGAAAATTCAAATTTTCAAGTCAATGATCCATTGAGTGGATGGGATGGAAATTTTAATGGAACGCCATTGACAAGTGATGTATTTACATACTACGTAGAAGCAATTTGCACTAACGGTGATAAAATTTCAAAATTCGGAGACATTAGTTTAATAAGATAATTATGAATAGGATTTTAATAAGTATTGCTTTACTTTTTTCTGCTACGCATTTTGCGTCAGCACAAGATCCTAATTTGTCTCAAACTAATGAAATTGCTTTGTTGCGCAATCCTGCATTACTTGGTTTGTTTTCTTCAGACTTTATAATTGGGATACAACATAGAAATCAATGGAATCAATATAATTCGCCTTATGTCACATCTGGTTTAGTATCAGAATCAAGGCGCTATGTTGGAAAAACCAAGGGTGATTATTTTAGTTATGGATTAACCATTTTAAATGATAAGTCGGGTTCCATTGAAATGAATCGGTTTTCTTTCAATTCTTCATTGGCATACAATAAATTATTGAGTGCATATAATAATACCTACCTCACTGTAGGTAGTGGATTGGCTTGGGTAGATCAGAGTTTTGATGCCACTAAAATGACCTTTTCAAGCCAGTATGTGAATGGTTTTTATGCTTCTTCTAATCCAAGTGGGGAGTCTTTTATTGTTAACAAGAAATCTTATATAAGTTTAAATGCTGGTGCAAGTTTGCTGACTAGTTTAAATAAAGATCATACTTCTAAGATGTATTTGGGTGCCGCCATGTTTCATATAAACAGACCTTCTGTGCAAGGCAATAAATCAACAGAGGATTATCGAATACAATCTAGAATGGTGGCAAGTATAGGTTTGCAATTACATGCTTCAGATTTTGTTTCCTATTCATTTTTTGGAAACTATCAAAATCAAATGCCCTTTGAAGAGCTTTTAGTTGGAGGTATGATACATCGGGCGTTCAAAGACAAAAAGCAAAACATAAAATGTACCCTTGGTTTTGGATTGAACTGTAGAATTAACGATGCGTTTATACCGGTCATTAAATATGAAAATGATGGTTTTAAGTGCACGCTATCCTATGATCATAATACCAAGTTTGCAGCTTTCGATAAAAATAGATTTGGCGCAATAGAGTTTTCATTTTATGTAAAGGGCATGTTTAAAGACAATCCTGCAATTGTTAATCCAGAAATCACCCCATCGTTTTAATGACTAAGAGAATTATATTTATTATCGCTTTTATCTCATTGCAACTGGTATCATTTGCACAGACACCGGTTTGGTTGCCTATTTCTAATTTAATAGCTTGGTATCCTAATTCTGCAAATTTTATAGATAGCAGTGGTAATGGATTTAATGCCACAAACAATGGAGCAATTGCTACAACAGATAGATACAATGTCAGCAATAAAGCGTTTTCTTATGGTGCATCTAGCTGTAATACGTTTGCTCAAGCGAGTATTAATACTAGTTCCATAAGTAATGCCGCGTCCATTTCTTTTTGGTTTTACTTAAATCCTGCAGTTTGTTCTTCGCCTACTATATTACAATTGCAGAATGCTTGTGCTACTTGTATAGGTAATTTTGATGCATCGTGGAATGCTACCTTAAATAATTTTATTATTAAACATCAATTGACAGCTTCCATTGTTGTGTCAGATACTGTATCTACTATGGCTACAGGTATTTGGTATCATGCAGCTTATGTCAATAATGGAATTAATGCTAAATTTTACATAAATGGTGTACTTCATAAAACTATGCCTAGTTTAACAAGCTTTAGTCTTGGGAATACTTTGGTTTTTGGGAAGAATTCATTTATACCCAATTCTAGCTTTAATGGCAAACTTGATGATGTTGCTGTTTGGAGTCGTGCATTGTCGCCATGTGAGGTAAATACGTTATTTGAAAGTATCTCACAGCCTTTTGCAAGTTTATATAAAGTATCTGGATCTACAACTACAACTATTGCAGTAAATAATGGTATGTCGTGGAGGGTTGATTCTACTATTGTAGTAAATACTACTACGACACATAGTACTGCGCGCGTAGCAATTAATTCTAATTTTAATGCCGGTGATGTGCTTAGTGCCAATTCACTACCAAGTGGTGTGTCGGCTTCTTATAATTCAACAAATGGTATACTTACATTTACTGGTAATTTAACTCCATTAAATGTGCAAACGGCGTTTAGGTCTGTAAGGTTTTCTACTACTTCATCTGTTTTGTTAGCTAGATATATAACTTTTAGTTTGGGTGATATGTATTCAAATGCTAATGGACATTTTTATAAAGTAAACGCTACAAATCAAGACTGGCAGAGTGCAAAATTAGGAGCACAAAGTTCTTCTTATTTTGGTATGCAAGGATATTTAGCAACGATTACCTCAGCTACAGAAAATAATTTTGTAAAGAATATTATCCCCTCAACTTCAGCTTGGTTAGGAGGTAGTGATGAGTTTAGTGCTATTAATACGGTATTAGGCACAGCCTTGTATCCTAATCAATCTGCATCTGAAAATAAATATTATTGGGTAAATGGTCCAGAAGCTGGATTGCAATTCTCTCAAAATAATTTTCCATCTACAACTTCGCCCGGAATGTATGCCAATTGGATGAATGGAGAACCTAATAATGCTGGTGCTAATGAACATTATGTGCAATTGCAAACAGCCTCTGGACAATGGAATGATATGCCACTATCCAGTATTTTACTGCCTTCCGTAGTAGAGTATGGTGAGATGGGTTTGGACAGTTGTATTATTGCTGCATTTACCAAGCGGGTGAATGTCATTGTTAATACAGCACCAACGATTACTTCAGGATATGTCATTACTAATTGTGCAGGTACAACAACTCAATTTTCAATTACCGTAAAAGACTTGGAAACAAGTGCAGCTAATTTAATACTTGGTATTTCAAATGTCAATCCTAGTGTTGTAATTACCAATACGATACAAAGTACTGGTTTAGATACGCTACGCACTATTTCTTTTACAACTTACAATGCGCTCACTGGTCAAGATACATTGGCAATAACAGTTTTTGATTCTTCAGGTTTATCAACAACCGCTTATTTTCCAATTGTAGTAGATTTTATTGCAAATACGAATCCTATAATCCAAGATACTATAAGAGCATGTGGTAGTTCTGTTCTCGTTTCGGCAGCAGCTAATTTGGGTTCTTATTTGTGGAATTCAGGACATACCACTAATAGTTTTAATGCCGTAATTACAAATAAGTATACTCTACAAATAACCAAGGGTGCTTGTATTGTAAATGATACTGTTATTGTGGGACTTACTAAAGCTAATATACTACAAGGTGATACCATGGTAATTTGTAGTGGTTCAACAGCTGGTATAAGTGTTGAATTGCCAACATGTTCTTATGTGCAAAATACAATAATTGCTGGCTATCAGTACAAAGGTTCTTTTAATGGTAGTTATTACTATATGGCAGATACTCCATCTTGCTGGACTACGGCTAAAAACAACGCACAAAATGCTTACCCATGTGCTTATTTAGTTTGTATAGACAATAGTGCCGAGCAGCAATTTGTTCAGAGTATTTCTCCTCATAATATCTGGATAGGCTATTATTTAGATGCTTTTAATAATTGGAAATGGGTTAATGGCCAAGCTACAACATATACCAATTGGAGAGTGGGATCTCCCAATGGCGGTAGTATAGAACCTTATGCTCATATTTTGACGGATAGTTGTGTAGGTCCTAATCAGTGGGATGATTTTAAAAACTGTGCTGTTAATAGTGTTTGTGACTCTAATATTTATGGCGTTTTGGAGATTAAACCTGGTAATTACATCACACAATTAGTTGCGCCAATTACATATTTATGGTCAAATGGAGCTACAAGCTCTACTATAAATGTTTCACCTACACAAACTACTACCTATTGGGTTAAGGTGAGTAATGGTATTACATATTGCATGGATACTATTGTGGTAGTTGTTAAACCATCGCCAATAGCATTGATACAATCCGTTAATGCACCTATATTCTGCCAAGGTAATTCTGTAGTTATGACAGCAAGTACAGGTTTAAATTATACCTATCAATGGTTTTATAATAATCAAGCCATACCAAACGCAAATGCTAGTACTTATAGCGCTACTCAGTCGGGCACTTATTTTGTAAAAGTAAACTTAAATGGATGCGGTAAGAATTCTAATACTATAGCTACAACATTGTTAGCATGGACTAATCCGATAATAAATGCTAGCGGCAACACATCCATTTGTTTTGGAGATAGTGTTTTATTGTATTCCAATACCAATCCGTCTTTTATTTATAAATGGTATAGAAATGGAGTGCTTATTCCTGGAGCTACTACTTCACAATACAAGGCGTATCAGTCAGGAGATTATAAAATTGAGATTTCTAATGCAGCTAACTGTTCTTTATTTTCAAATGTAATTAGTGTTGTAGTAGCTATGCCTATTTTAAATTCAATGCAGCCAGGTGGGCCAATAATTAATATTTGCAAAGACAATACTTTTATTTTAACAGCTGCCTTAACTCCTAATGTAACCTATCAATGGTATCAGAATAATGTGCCTATAAGTGGAGCAACTAGTTATTTATTTAGCATTAGCACGCCTGGTACTTATTTTGTGCGCTTTACTAATAATGTAGGTTGTGTAAAAAATAGTGATACATTGATAGTTGGATATTTTCCTGTAACTCCACCTGTTTTTCAATACATAGCTCCAGTTTTATCAGTAGGTAATTATTTAACCTATCAATGGTATTTTAATAGTCAACCCATTATAGGCGCTAATACAAATTCTATAACAATAAATCAAAATGGAGTTTATTATGTTCATGTAAAAGACTTCAATGAATGTGAATATGATTCCAGTCCTTTTATTTTAGATAATTTGAATATTGCTTCTATTTATCAGTCTAATATTATTGCTTATCCAAATCCAACATATAATAAAGTACGTATTGCAAATCTTATTTTTAATTATGTACGTATTAAAAATCAACTCGGTCAGATAGTTTCCGAGGAATATACCAATGAAGATATAGACTTTAGTTTTTTACCAAGCGGAATTTATTCAGTAGCATTATATGGCAATAAAAATGATCTTCTTGGAGTAATTAAAATCACAAAATATTAAGTATGCGGATCTGTAGAATAATAGTACATATAATTTCACTTTTATGTTTTGTCTTTGCTCAACAAGCACAGGCACAATTTTCTATAAATATTACTCAAGCAGATACAGCACTTTGTGTGGGTCAATCTATCCCTTTAAACACAGTAGTACAAGCGGTTTCTCAAAATAGTTGCTTTTATCCAAATTTTAAAAATATCGCCAATTCCAATATCGATGGAATAGGTTCTGTTTTTGTTGATCCTAATAAAAATGTATATGTATCAGCTAATTACTCAGGCACATTGAATTTTGGAAATTTAATAATCCCCAATAATGGTGGTATAGACTTTATACTTATTAAAATGGATTCTTGCGGATCTATTCAATGGGTAGTGAGAGGTGGTGGTATGGGTTCAAACGATCAAATTGGTGCTAAGAGCGGAAAAGGTATTGCTGTAGACAATAACGGCAATGTCTATTTTGTAGCAAATTATAACAGTACCTGTACCATTTACGGATCTATGGGCCTTACTAGTTATAGTGCTACTTATACAAGTGGATCTGTAGTAAGTAATCAAGATGCTGCATTAATTAAATTAAATGCAAGTGGACAGGTTATTTGGGGAGCTACACTTAATAGTGCAGCAAATGATATAATGAATGGCGTTGTTTTAGATAATGTGGGCAATCCCATTTGTTTTGGTTTGGTTAATTCTTGCTGCCCTAATTTAATCAGTAGTTCTGCGATCAATCATACTTCTGGTAATGCCTTATTAAACTTATCTAATGACCAAACTGGTTTTGTGTTTAAATTTAACCCATCTGGAGTTTTGCAATGGCAATCTAGGATTAATAACAAAACGGCATCTATTAATAGTGTAGCAGTAGATGCGGCAAATGCTATTTATGCAGTTGGTTCTTGTTCTTCATTAGTACCTGCTACTAATACAACCTTAGTTGATGGTTTATCTGCAACTAGTGCAATCACTAATGTGGGTTATGGTAATTCGTTTTTAATTAAATATGCAGCTACGGGCGCAAGACAGTGGGCAGTTCATTATGGAAATGCAGGCTCACTTACAGGTGCTAATTGTATTGTTAATGATATTAGTATAGACAATTTAGGTGCCGTATGGTTAGTAGGTAATTATACAGGAGCAAGTTCAATTTTTACGGGTACCAACGCCACTACTTTTACTTTGCCTACCGATACCTTAACGAAGTCGTTTATAGCAAAATATACTAATCTTGGCGTTCCGCTTTTAGTAAATACCTATGCTAAGAACAATAGTGGTAATACTATATTGACTAGTGTTGCAGCAAAAAATAATAGAGTTTTATTTGGTGGTTATTATAGTGGCAATACCAATGGGTCTAATGATATGTGTTTTGCAATAAGTGATTTGTCAAATACGATATCTTTTTCTAATGCTGGAGGAGGACCTTATTCAGATGTTATTAATGGGGTTGCTTGGTTTGGCAATAATGCTGCAATGGTAGGCTCATACAGCTCTTTATTTACAATCAATAATCAATTGCAAAGTAATAATGGCGCTTTCTTTTATATTGATAATGCATCAGCTACGTATCCGGTAAGTTATGCTTGGTCGAGCGGACAAACAACTAGTTCCATAATAGCATCACCTGTTATTTCTACAAAATATTTTTGTACCGCTACGTGCAATGGTCAGAGTATCAGTGATAGTGTAATGATCAATGTGACCACCTTATCCCCTAATTTAATTATACAAGATACTATTTCAGTTTGCGGTAATGCTGCATTAATTGGTGCTCAGTCATTAGCTAACACCACTTACCAATGGAATACAGAACAAACTACATCGGGTATAATAGCCAATTATTCAGGAAAATATATAGTGACAGCTACAAGTGGTTTGTGTTCTCAGCGAGATACGGTTATTGTAAGTTTAAATAACAGTTTAATTAAAGAAAATGATACCACGATATGTGTAGGTGATAGTATGCGCTTGCATCTTATTAATAAGGTGGATACACAATTAGTTGATGCATTTGATATTACCTTTTTAAATCCATCTATGCATTTTACTCCGGCTACGAGTATAGGTGTGAATTATATTTTAAAAGTAAAAGGAACTTGGTCGATGTGGGCGCCACAGAACATACTTGATCCTGCTTATGTATATGGGAATGCTTTGCCTAATGCTCCAAGTCCTATTTCAAAATTTACAGGTTGGATTTGGAATGGGGTACAGCCATTTGTAGATTCTTCTCTATTGAGACCTACTCCAGATGTGTATTCGGTTACACACACCTATTATTACCCTTTTGCTGGAAATGGTTCAGCGCAGTCAATTGGCTTCGCTGAAAACCCATGTTGTTATGGAGATAATAGTGGATTATTACACTTTGAATTGTACAAACTTGTAAATAAAACTTGTTTATGGAATACAGGAAATACTTCCGATTCCATAACGGCTATGCCGACTCAAAACTCAGTTTATTGGTTAAAAACATTTAATGGAATTAGTTATTGTACAGATTCTATTTATATAGACGTAAATCCACAACCTACAGTAAGTATTACTTCTAGTGGGCCAACTACCTTTTGCCTAGGCGATTCTGTTATACTGTCAACGCCTAGTGGGGCAGGATATTTTTATCAGTGGTTTAAGAATAATACGCCTTTAATAGGTGCAACAACTAATTCTTTAATTGTAAAAACACCTGGGCTTTATAAGGTGTTTGTCAATAATATGTATAGTTGTAACAATGTTTCTTCTTCAATAAATGTTGTTGTAAATAGTTTGCCTGTGGTTGCTATAAGTGCTCCATCTAACCAAGTTTGTACTGGAAGTTTTCTAAACATTACAGCTAATCCAAGTATGGGTTTACAATATGTTTGGTATAAAGATTCTCTTTCCATTGCAAATTCTAATAGTTTTATATACGCTGCTAATACAGGTGGTCAGTATTTTGTTTCTGTGACTGATATAAATGGATGCAAGAATAAATCAAACACACTTTCTATAAATCAAATCTATTTACCTACAATTAATGCTAACGGTCCAACTAGTTTTTGTTTAGGTCAGAGTGTATTATTAAATACGCAGTATAATGCAAATTATACCTATGCTTGGTATTACAATGGATTGCCTATTGGTACGACCACAGCTGCTCAGTCTTCTTATGCCGCATCCAATACAGGTAATTATTCTGTATTAGTTGTAGGTAATGGTTGTTCCTTGATGTCTTTGCCTCAGGCAGTTTTAGCAAGTATAATACCTACCGGTTATGTTCAATCAATTACTAATGATACGATATGCGAAGGGGATAGTGTTCTTATTGAATGTGTAACGAATCCTATATACTCAGTAAAATGGGAGTATAATGGTACAATATTAAATTATTTGAACATACCTCAAGTATATGTAAAACAACCAGGTTATTATAACGCTAGAATTACCAATCAGGGTTGTGCGGTTTGGGCACAGTCTTCTGTTTATGTTGTTGTAAATGCATTGCCCTATGATAGTATTATTTATAACAGCGGGAAGTTAACTACGAGTAATTCATCTTCTCAATTATTATATTATCAATGGTTTAGAGATGGGGTAGCTATTGTTGGCGCAACATCTAATTATTGTTATCCTAATCAAAACGGTGCTTACTCGGTTAAAATAACAGATGCTAATGGATGTAGTGTATTTTCAAATATAATTTATTTGAATAGTCTCTCGGTAAGAACTACTTCTATGGATATGCCAAGGGTATTTCCAAACCCTTTCAGGGATCAAATTTTTATAGATGCAAAAGATCCTATCACCGTTGAATTGATGAGTGTAGAGGGTAGAGTATTGGGTTCATTTATAACTAATATAATTCACACTAATGAATTAAGTAAAGGGGTTTATTTTATTAAAATATATAGTCATTTAAAAGAATTGATTTCAATTCAAAAAATTATAAAACAATAAGGTATGAAAAGATTTTTTAGTACTTTCATAGGATGCTTTGTTCTTGTAACAAGTCTTGTATTAATTACTACATCCCATATTAATGCACAACAAGTAATTGGTAGAATATCTCCAGATTCAGTTTGGATACCTTGTGGTTCAACACAGACAGTAAATTTAATGTTTAGTTCTACTAATGGTGTTTCTGTTAGTAATTTTTCAGACACCTCTCAACTAATACCTTACTTGAGAAATGGTCTTGTTGCTTGGTATCCCTTTTATGGTCTCAATGGTGCTAATACACAAATCTTAAAAGATAGATCAATGAATGGCAATGATCTAATTACAGCTTCAGGACCTATAAGTCCATCTTTTTTAGGTTATAACCCATTTCCAAATTTCCCAACATTTAGTGATGATCGTTTTATTACTTCAACTACAAAAAGTTATTGGTTACATCCAAGTGGAGGTGCTAATCCGCTTTTGTATTTCATTAGAAGGAAATTTAATAATACCATTACTTCCAATAAGTTGACTTTGTCTTTTTGGTATAAGTTTTTCAAAAATTCTAATTACAATCAAAATAGAGGTTTGTTTGAAATGTGGGATAGCTCTTCCAATAATGTTAAAATGCAAATTTGGAATACTAATGATACTACTACTGCTGGAACGGGAGATACACTTTATTTTAGACATAGCCTTTTTAATGGTACTGTTACAATTCCATTTTATTCACAAGCTCAAACCTACGAATGGGTTTTTGTAAGTGTGGTAATTGATGCTTCTGCTGGTTTAGCAAAATTTTATTTAAATGGAACCCCAGCGTCTACGTCAAGTGTTAATTTTTCTGCTAATTCTAGTGCTAATTTGTTTGGCGATTCATTTCAATTTGGAAGAATTTCTCAATCTAACGCATGGACTAATTTTGGTTCTATTGAAGCGTTTATTGATGATATATATATGCATCAAAGAGCCCTTTCTTCTAGCGAAATTTCAGCTCTTTACAGAGGGTATCGTTTTAAATGGGATAATAACACAAATGATAGTCTTCAAAATACTACTATTCAACCTACTTACCCAAACCGGAAAATATGTACAATTTATACAGGTGCGGGCACTGATATCTTTTCAGATACTTGTTTGATTAGAATAATTAAGCCAAGACCTTTTATTTCACCCGACAGTGTGATTAAATTATGTCCCGGATATTCTTATACATTTACCATTAATGACACAATTAATATTCCTTCTAAGTTTAGTTCTCTAGGGGGTATTGACCCATCTCCCATGACTTATCAAGTATATATTAATCCGCAGGGTAGTTCAACTCCTACAGCCATGTTGCCACAAGTTGGTTATATGTTTTATCCCTCTACATATACTTATCAAGCAAATAATACACCAGGCGTTGATACACTTTGGGTTAAGGAATGGAATGCTTTTTCATGTGATTCTATTTCAAAGAAAATTGTAATCATAAAATCTCCGCTCGCACCAGCTCCAACAATAAGTGCTACACCAATGAGTGTATGTCATAATGCAACTGTGCCTTCTTTCTCTACCTATGTTACTCCGGCTGCTGGTTGTACGCTGCTTTGGTATACTTCAGCTACTGGTGGAGTAGGCTCTATTACTCCACCAACTATTAATACTAATACAGTGGGTAGTACTACCTATTATGTTAGTCAATTTAAAACTGGATTTTTATGTGAAGGGCCGCGTGCTGCAATAACGTATACCGTAAAACCAGTACCTGTTTTAACCAATACAAATACTACTACTAATATTTGTAGTGGTACAACTTTTTCTTTCACCCCGCAAACCAATGTTACAGGTGTTACCATTACTTGGTCGAGAAGTACTATAGCTGGCATCTCGAATCTTCAAGTAAGCAATTCAAGTGTACTTCCAATAAGTGAGGTTTTAGTTAATACCACAACCGCTCCGATAACTGTTTCGTATCAATTGAATTTTGCATTAAATGGTTGTACGAGTGCTTCAACCATAACGGTGACCGTTCAGCCTAAAGCTATATTAAATCCAGCACCAAGTTTAAATAATATTTGTAATGGTGGTTCATTTAATTTTACTCCAGCTAGTCAAACAAGCGGCGTAAGCTATGCTTGGACACGTGCTTTACAAACTGGTGTGACTGGAACAGGTGCTTCTTCAGGTACTAATGCTATATCTGATGTGTTGACTAACTCAACTGACAATCCTATTACAATTAAATATTATTATACCCTTACTACTAACGTGGCTAGCTGCGATGGATTGGATTCAATATCTGTAAGAGTAAATCCAACTCCTGCATTATCGAGTAGTTTAACTCCAACTGCTATTTGTAGTAATACACCTATAGGGTATACGCCTTTGAGTTTAACAAATGCACCAACTCCTAATTTCACTTGGACTAGAGCTGCTGTAAGTGGTATTACACCTTCTACAGGTTCTGGAACAGGCTTAATTAATGAATCATTAGTGAATGCAAATGCTACAACAACCAATGTAACTTATATATATACTCTTTCTATTAATGGTTGCTCTACAACTAATAATGTTATAGTACCTATATATCCTGATTTGAATTTAAATTCAGGTCTCACTCCAGCTGCAATTTGTAACGGCACTACATTTTCATATGCGCCAACAAGTCAAGTTTCAGGCGTATCCTTTACATGGACTAGAGCAGCAATTACGGGTATTACACCTGCAAGTAATTCTGGAACGGGATCAATTTCAGAAACTTTAAATAACTCCACAACAGCTCCTATTACGGTAAATTATGTTTATACTCTTACTGCAAATGGTTGTAGCAAGACAAATACTGTTAGCGTAGTTGTAAACCCTACGCCAGTTTTAACTTCTTTGTTGTCACGTGTTGTATGTAATAATGTAGCATTTACTTATACGGCTACAAGTGCTACTGCAAATACTACTTTCAGTTGGACAAGAGCAACGGTAAGTGGTATTTCTAATAGTGCTGGAAACGGAACAAGTGGAATAATTAATGAGACGTTGATTAATACTACTACAGCACCTATTGTTGTTAATTATCAGATAACCCTTACAGCTAATGGATGTACTAATACACAAACATTAGCCGTTACCGTTAATCCTACTCCGATGTTGTCTAGTAGTTTAACCAATCCGGCTATTTGTAGTCCCTCTGCATTTAGTTATTCGCCTACCTCTGCAACAACGGGCGCTAGCTATACTTGGACACGCACTGCAATAACAGGTATAACGCCAGTGCCAAGTGCATCAGCAAGTGGCATTGTGCCTATTAATGAAACCCTTACGAATACTACACCTAATCCTATTACTGTAACGTATAATATAATTACAACAGCCAATAGCTGTAGTAATACACCTCAGCAAGTAACGGTTGTTGTTAATCCTAAACCACTTTTAACTACCACGTCCACTACTGTTTGTAGCAATACTTTATTATCCTATACGGCAGCTAGCACTACTCCGGGTACCACTTTTACTTGGTCTCGAGCAGGGGTTACAAATATTTCCAATACAAGTGCATCAGGTACCAATACGATTAATGAAACATTAATTAATACATCTAATTCCCCAGTGGTTGTTACGTATAACTTTGTTTTAACTGCAAATGGATGTACTAATAATCAAACGCTTTCTGTTACCGTTTTCCCAACTCCTTTGTTATCTAGTAGTTTATCGCCTGTGGCGGTATGTAGTGAAGTGCCATTTTCATATTCACCCACATTTGCTGTATCAGGAACAACTTACTCATGGACAAGAGCATCTGTAATCGGAATTACACCTACAAGCTCAAGTGGTAATAATATAGCAGTAAACGAAACACTAATAAACTCCAATGCATCAACTACTAATGTTACGTATTTATTTAATTTAATTGCTAATGGTTGTACCAATCAACAATCCGTTTTATTACCTGTTTTGCCAAATCTAACTTTGAATTCTGTTTTGTCAGCTCCAGCTATTTGTAATGGAACAACATTTACTTATACACCAAGCAGTCAGGTTTCAAACGTATCTTTTTCATGGACAAGATCAGCAATTACGGGTATTACTCCCACATCTAACTCAGGAACAGGTTCAATTAATGAGGTTTTAAATAATACTACAACGGCGCCAATTACAGTAAGCTATGCATATACCTTAACAGCAAACGGATGTTCTAAAACTACTACTATTTCGGTTGTAGTAAAACCAACTCCAGTATTAAACTCTCCTCTTATAGGCGTTGTTTGTAATAATGCTCCTTTTAATTATACAGCAACGAGTGCTACAGTGGGTACTACTTATTCATGGACAAGAGCTTCGGTAAGTGGGATTTCTAATGCAATAGGAAGTGGAAGTGGAGCAACGATTAATGAAGTCTTAAATAATACAACAACAGCACCAATTGTAGTTAATTATCTTATTACATTGAATGCAAATCAATGTCCCAATACACAGACATTGGCTGTTACCGTAAATCCAACACCATCGTTATCAAGTAGTTTAACTCCACCGTCTATTTGTAGCGCTAATCCTTTTTCTTACACACCTACTTCTGCTACTTTAAATGCGAGCTTTACATGGATTCGTGTAGCTAACGTCAATATTACTCCTAGTCCAAGTGCTTCAAGCAATCTAGTACCTATAAACGAGACTTTAACTAATAATACTACGAGCACAGTTAATGTAACGTATAATATTATTACAACAGCAAATGGTTGTAGTAGTTTAACGCAACAAGTTGTTGTTCCTATTAATCCATCGCCAAGCTTATCTTCATCCTTGTTAACTTCACAGATATGCAGTAATACGCTATTTAATTATACCCCAAGTTCTACCACTTCAGGTACTACATTTTCATGGACAAGAGCTGCAGTTGCTGGTATTTCTACTCCGGCATCTTCAGGTATAAACAATATAAGCGAAGCATTAGAAAATACAACAGCAGCGCCAATAACTGTTAATTATGTATATACACTCTCGGCAAACAATTGTTCAAGACAACAAATTATTTCTGTAATTGTAAAACCTAATCCTACTTTATCATCTTCACTTACTCCTGCTAGTATTTGTAGCGGAACTAATTTCTCTTACACAGCAATAAGTGGAACAGCCGGCGTTACTTATTCATGGGTGCGTCCAAGTGTTGCTGGAATTAATAATGGTAATGCAAGTTCTAGTGGAGCTATAAATACTGGAATAATTAATGAAACACTAACTAACAGTACTTTTAATCCAATTATTGTAAATTATAACTTTACAATTACTGCTAATGGTTGTAGTAGTAATCAGACGGTTAGTGTAACGGTTAATCCTAAACCGGTAGCAACGCCAGGGATTAATTATTTATGCAATGGTGATACTTCTCAAGCTATTTCTTTCTCGGGTAATGGGGTGGCTAATACTACATATACTTGGTCTAATAATAATACGAGTATTGGTTTGGCAGCTAGTGGTTCGGGTAGTATTCCAATGTTTGTAACAACCAACACAACAGCCAATCAAATATCAGGTGTGGTTACTATTTCTTCTACTGCAAATGGTTGCTCTGGAACGCCTGTGCCTGTAATTTTTTATGTTTCAGCGACTCCGGTTTTAACTTCTGTTCTAAATGTAAATGTAACATCCAATACTATATTAAATTATACTCCTACATCAGCTACTACAGGTGTTGCCTTCTCTTGGACTCGAGCTGCCGTAGTTGGCATTTCAAATGCTGCTGGAAATGGAACCGGAGCTATAGCAGAAACACTTGTTAATACCACAGCTAATCCAATTGTTGTAACCTATGTTTATACCCTTACAACTAATGGGTGTACTAATACACAGATTTTAAACGTAACAGTTAATCCTTCTCCTGCTATAACTTCTCCAATTAATCCGCCTGCGATTTGTAGTGGTACATCATTTTCATATACAGCAACAAGCGCCACAAATAATGTTCAATTTTCATGGACTAGAGCAGCAATCGCCTCAATTAATGCAGGTGCTTCTGGTTCTGGTTCTGGTGCTTCAATCAATGAAGTACTTACATCTACTTCAGTAACTACAGTAAATGTGCCTTATGTTATCACTATGAACATTAATGGTACTATTGCTACGCAAACAATTACAATTCAAGTATTACCTAAGCCTATACTTTCAAGTTCGTTAACAGCTAGTGTATGTTCTGATTTGCCATTTAATTATACAGCAACAAGTGCTACAACTGGTACTGTCTTCTCATGGACTAGAGCTGTGGTGACTAATATTTCTAATGCAATTGGTAGTGGTTCGTCAAATCAAATTGTAGAGACACTAACAAATACTTCTACTGCAATTGTAAATACAACATATGTTATTTCCATGCTAGCCAATGGATGTCCAAATGCACAAAATGTTGTAGTGGCGGTAAATCCTACGCCGGTGTTATCTAGTGCTATGGTTATACCCCCTACATGTAGTGGTTCTCCTTTTTCTTTTAGTTTATCGTCATTAACTAGCGGGGTAGTTTATACATGGACTCGTGCAGTTGTATCTGGTATTAGTAATGCAGCAGGCACAGGATCAGGTGCATCAATTACCGAAACGCTAAATAATACAACCACAGCACCTATAACAGTTTCTTATCAAGTAACACTCACTGCCAACGGCTGTTCAAATACACAAACGCTTACTGTAGTTGTAAATCCTAAATTGACACTGAATTTAACTAGTAAGATATTAGATACGGTTTGTAATTTAAATGTATATAATTATGTAGCCACAAGTGCTACGTCAGGAGCTACTTTTTCATGGACAAGAGCTGCAGTAGCTGGAATTAATAATTTAGCATCGAGTGGTAATTCCAATATCATCAATGAAACTTTGCAAAATTCTACCGCTAACCCAATAGCTGTAACTTATGTATTTACAATAAGTGCAAATGGCTGTTCAAACACACAAAATTTAGTTGTTTGGGTTTTCCCAACTCCATATTTAAATGGATCCTTATCTTATAATGTTTCAAGTGGTACTGTATTTACTTATTCACCAAGTTCAAATACGAATAATGTAATATATACTTGGACGCGTGCTACTGTAGCAGGTATTTCAAATGCTGCAGCTTCTGGTAATGGTGCGATTAATGAAACATTAGTTAATACTACCTTTAATTCAATTGTTGTTCAATATCAAGTAACCTTAACGATTAATGGTTGCAGTAATACACAAATTTTAAATGTAACTGTTAATCCATTAGCAGGATTAAGTAGTCCATTGATTAATACGCCTATCTGTTCTAATACAACATTTGCTTATACCCCAACGTCTACAACATCAGGTGTAATTTTTAGTTGGACAAGAGCTAATATTGTTGGAATTACAAATCCGGCTTCAAGTGGAAGTGGGCCAATTAATGAAACTTTAATTAATACTACCCCTAATCCAATTAATGTTATATATACCTATGCTTTAAATATTAATGGAACGATTACTTCTCAAAATATATCAGTTATAGTAAACCCATCTCCAGTTTTATCAAGTACATTAACTCCAAACGCAGTTTGTTCTAATACAAGCTTCTTGTATACGGCATCTTCTATTACAACTGGTGTTGTGTATAGTTGGACAAGAGCAATGGTTACGGGAATTTCTAATGCAGGTGCATCTGGTTCTAATGGTGTTATTAATGAAGTACTAATTAATACAACTCCTAATCCTGTAAATGTTACATATGTATTTACATTGACAGCAAATGGATGTACCAATATTCAGAATGTAGTTGTAAGTATAAAGCCAACACCTGTTTTGTCTAGTACATTAACACCTAATGCTGTTTGTAGCAATGCTCCATTTATCTATACACCTACAAGTTTAACTACCGGTTTTACTTATACGTGGGTAAGAAGCGCACAATTGGGTATTTCAAATCCAGCTAGCAACGGTAATTCTATAATTAATGAAACACTTATTGATACCACGCAGAATGCAATATTGGTTCCTTATTCTATTACCCTAACAGCAAGTGCTTGTGTCAATACTCAAATTGTAAATGTATTAGTTAATCCACTTCCAATCTCTTCAATTACTGCAGCGAGTGGTACCGTATTGTGTTCCGGAAATTCGGTAACCATGAATGCCATAATTAATGCTAATCAATCATATCAATGGTTTAATGGTAATACGCTATTGGTTGGTGCTACAGCCCCATCTTATACAACTTCGCAAGCAGGTAATTATACGGTGGTAGTTACCAATACAATTACAAGTTGTTTAAAATCTTCAAATTCTATTTCCGTTGTAGTCAATCCATTGCCCAATGTAACTGTTAGTCTCTCTGGACCAACAACATTCTGTTTGGGCGATAGTATTATATTAAGTGTGCCATTTAGCGCTACACAAATATATCAATGGTCAGATGCTAATGGTATACTACTTAATGCAACTACCAATACCATCAAGATATTTAATTCGGGAACTTATACCGTTAAGGCAACAATAACAGGAAGTGGATGTTTTGCTAATTCAGCAGCTACTACTATTACGGTAAATCCATTGCCTACTGCAGTATTAACAGCAAATGGACCAACTACGTTTTGTCAAAATGGTTCTGTATTACTTACTGCTACAACTGGAGTAGGTTATACCTATTTGTGGTATAGGAATGGAGTTGTTATTCCATCTCAAACATCTAGTAGTTTTACTGCAACAACAACCGGTTTGTATACTGTAAGTGTCATTACTTCTAATGCATGTTCAAAATTATCAAATTCTATACAAGTCACTGTTAATCCATTGCCTATTGCATCTGTAAGTCCAAGTAATACATATTTCTGTGCAGGTGGAACAACAACCATAACTGCTGTAGTTTCTCCAAATGTTACTTATCAATGGACCTTAAATAATGTTAATATTCCAGGTGCAACTCAAAGCTCATTAATTGTGAATCAAATTGGTGTATATAATGTTAAAGTCACAGATGCAGTTGGTTGTTTGAATTCTTCTAATAATGCAATAATCTATGTTCGTCCTTTACCTAATGCGGTTATAACTCCTTTAGGTCCTACATCGGTTTGTATAAATGGGGTAGTAGGATTATTAGCAGATACTAATTCTTCCTATCAATATCAATGGCAGTATAATGGTTCAAATTCTATTGGAGACACTAGTTTTATTTTCAATACTACTAATTCAGGAAATTATACTTACACGGTAACGGATACTTTTGGTTGTGTAAATACCTCGGCTCCTGTTAATGTAATTTTTAGTCCAATTCCTATTGCTATTATAAATGCTCAAGGTGCTACTACTTTCTGTCAAGGAGGAAGCGTCTTATTGACGGGTAATAATTCTCCAGGTGCTACGTATCAATGGGTTAGAAATGGCATAGACATTCCTAATGCAAACTTAAATTCTTATGTGGCTACTATAGGTGGCTCATACACCTTAAGAGTATGTAATTTGGGTTGTTGCACCATTTCTCCAGCAATTAATGTTGTGGTTGATGCCCCTCCTACAGCTGTTATCATTCCAAGTAGTGTTCAAAATATATGTTTTGGTTCTACTACAACATTATATGCATCTATTGGTTTAGGATATCAATATCAATGGCAAGTTAATGGTATTGATATGTTTGGTGCTACAAATAATACCTTAACGGTTACGAATGCCGGTATTTATACGGTACGAATTACAAAGGGATATTGTACCGTTTATGCTCCATCTGTTCAGGTTAATGTTCAGCCATTGCCAAGTGCTGTAATCACTACATCAGTGAGTCCTGTTATTTGTCAAGGCGACTCACTTCAAATTACTGCTAATGTAGCTCCGGGCTATACTTATCAATGGTATTATAATAATACGCTAATACCTAATGTCTCTACTAGCTCTATTACGGTATCTAATGCAGGATCTTATAAGGTTAAGATTACAAATATTTTTGGTTGTGTAAAGGAATCTAATATTATAAATGTAACTATCAATCCATTGCCTATTGCATCAATTTTGCCAAATGGCGCAACTAATTTCTGTAATGGTCAGAATGTAGTTTTAAATGCCAATACAGGTGTTGGACTTACCTATCAATGGCTAAATAATAATGCCCCTATAACAGCTGCTACTTCAAGTACACTAACTGTTAATGCAAGCGGAAGTTATGCCGTTGTAGTTAGCAATGCTAATGGTTGTGTTAAATTATCCAATACGATACCAGTTATAGTAAATCCAGTACCCGTTGCAAGTTTGACGGCACTCACTAGCAATCAATTCTGTGCAGGAGATAGTGTAAAATTACAAGCAAGTATAGGTTTGAATTATACCTATAAGTGGTATAAAAATGGTATTTTAATAACTGGTGCTACGAATGTTATTTATACAGCTACACAAACTGGAGTATATTCTGTGGAGGTGAAAAATCAATATGGTTGTACAGCTATTTCAAATGCTATTACTGTCACAGTTGCACCGCTACCAATCGCTCAAATCACAGCTTTAAGTGCTACTAGTTTTTGTTTAGGTGATAGTGTTAAATTACAAGCCGTTACAGGGCTCAATTATACCTATCAATGGTATAAAAATGGCAATATGATTAGTACAGCATCATTGCCTAATTTAACCGTGACTAGTTCTGGCGCCTATTACGTAGTAGTGTTTAATAACAATGCTTGCTTCTTGCAATCTAATACTATCAATGTCATTGTAAATCCACTACCAATTGCTAGTTTAAGTAATATTGGTGATACTACATTTTGTGATGGAGATTCCGTGAAATTAGTAACTAGTAATATGCCAGGTCAAACTTATCAATGGTTTAGAAACGGTTTGCCTATTGCAAATTCTAATTCATTCCAATTAACTATAAAAACCGCCGGTGCTTATTATGTAAAGATTACAACACAGTTTGGTTGTACTTCAATTTCTAGAACTCAATTAGTTGTTGTTAAAGCATCACCTTCTAATGTTATTTCGGTTAACGGTCCGACTACCAAATGTATAGGGGAGACTATAGAAATCTCGGTACCTTTTGTTCAAGGCAATACATACCAATGGTATCAGGGTAATACGCAGCTATACACCCAACTGTCTAACGTTTTATTAGCTAATACTACTGCTTCATATTATGTTCTTGTAACTAATTCTAATGGTTGTTCTAAAATTGCTGGACCTGTTTTACTTTCTTTTGTAAGTTATCCTTCAGCATCTATATCGCCTAAAGATTCTGTAGTAATTTGCGAAGATAAATTTGTAACCCTAATTGCTGTTTCAGATCAACCGGTTTCCGTTACGTGGGTTTATAATGGGTCTCCTTTAAGTCAAGTAGGTTCTACTATTAGCACAAATATTTCTGGTGTTTATTCTATCATTGTAGAAAATCAATTTGGTTGCAAAACAACATCATCAAAATCTACAAAAGTTATTGCTGTAAAAAAACCAATAGTGCTGCTTACGCATGATACTACAGTGTTTGCTGGGGATGCTTTTCAGATTAATGTTAAAGGAGATCTGGCAAATAAATACGAATGGACTCCAATTGATTATTTAAATTGTATAAATTGTAGGCAACCAATCTGTACCCCAGAACGTACCATAACTTATAAATTAGAAGCTTCAAATATCGCAGATTGTATAGGTACGGATACGATGAGAGTACATGTTATTTGTAACGACAAGCAATTTTATATACCTAATATGATTTCGCCAAATGGAGATGGCAATAACGATGTCTTTTATGTCAGGGGTAAAGGCGTTCGTCGTATTAAAGAGCTAAAAATATTTGATCGTTTTGGAAAATCTGTTTTCCAAAGAGAAAATTTTGAGGCAAACAACATACAATATGCATGGGATGGAAGCATTAATGGAACACTACTAGATGCAGGAGTTTTCTTTTATTATGTAGAAATTGAATGCATACTAGGTGATACTTTCATTTACAAAGGCGATATAACTATATTAAAATAATTTTATGAAGAAGCTAATTTTATTCTTGTATTCTTGTCTGTTGATTGCATTTAATTTGCAGGCTCAAGATTTGTATTTTTCTAATTTTTATGAAACAGGTGTTTATCGTAATCCGGGTTTAATAGGTATTTTTGCAAGCGATTACAAAGCTACTGTAATCCATCGTAACCAGTGGTCAGAAGCTGGTTATGCAATTAACTCTTCCTTAATTAACTTGGAGGGAAGAAAGTTATTAAAAAATGGATTAGTTAATGATTATATATCCTATGCGTTTACTGCAGCCTATGATAAGGTAGGCAGTTTAAGCTTTACAAATAGTCAGATGTACGCCTCAGTTGGTATCAATAAATCATTGGAGAATGCTAAGAATACCTATATTACTGCAGGCTTTTCTGGTGGTTATTATCAAAACTATTTTGATATCTCTAAAATTAAAGCCAATAGTCAATATGTAAATGATGCATATGATCCAACAGCAAGTATTTTAGAGAATTTCTCAGGTAACGTCGTAAATAAGTTTGATCTATCTGCAGGTATTTCCTTGGTTGGCGAAATGGGTTCTAAACACAAAGCTAACTACTATATAGGAATAGGTGCTATTCATGCGGCTACTCCATCAATCTCATTTTATAATAGTTATTATGCCAAGTTATCAAGGAAATTTGTTCTAAACGCAGGCTTTAATTACAAGTTTAACAAGAAATGGTCTTTAACAGTGCATAGTAATGCCTCCCAGCAATCAGAATTTAATGAATTAATATATGGGGCATATATAAATTATGGCAGAGTAAATCTTGAAAAGAAAACAAAACATTCATTTTCTATAGGTTGTTTCAATCGACAAGATTGTGCAATTATACCCGTCATGAAGTTTGAATTTGATGGGGTAGTTGTGGCTACAAGTTATGATTATGCGAACAGTATAATGAAGACAAGAATACCTAATCTTGCTGTTTATGAGATTTCTATAACCTTTAAAAAGCAAAAAAACAGAGATAAAGACCCTAGAGACCTTGTTATATGTCCAAGTTTTGATGAATTATTGATATATGAGTAATTTATTTAACATAAAATGTTAAATTTGAGTAATATTCTATTTGCAGTTAAACCAAGTGCCCAACCAATTAAATTAATTTAAACCAATAATATCTTCTTTATGAAAAAGAATCTATTTATTAAAAAAGTAATTGCACTTTTAAGTATTGCTTTTACTTTTTTAATTACTACTTCATCTGCTCAACCTTTAATTGTTGGGCAAATCAATCCGAGGTCTTTAAATGTTCCTTGTGGCTACACAGGCTACCCCTTGGTGTTGACTTTCCAAAATACCTATGCATACATTAATAACTTTAATGATGTAAATCACCTACCTACTTTTTTAAGAACTAGTGCTGGTTTATTGGCTTGGTATCCTTTTGCATATACCAATACTAGTACGCCAACTAGTTCATGGAAATTAGATAGAACCGGTATCAACAATCAAATAACAGTTGGAGCATCTACAACTTTTTTGGGTTTAAATGCTTCTTTAGCTACACCTTCAACAGACCGTTTTGTTAATGGCATTGCTAATTTTTCAGGTACGAATTACAATTCTGCTGCAGCTCAATTTCAAATTGGACTTACAAATAGTATTCCTTCTAGTTCTCAATATTTTATGAATTCGCTATCTAATGCAAATTCAAATAAAGGAACTATATCTTTTTGGTTTAATATGTCGCATTCCTCTCTTTTTCTTCAAAACAGAGGTGTGTTTGAAATGTGGGATAGTACAACGAGTTCTGTAAAATTACAAGTTTGGAACGGAAGGGATACGGTAACGGGTAATGAAGATACTCTTTATGTGCATCATTCCTTATTTGGTTCTGGCAATTTAGTACCACTTGTTTGGTCTAACATTGCATCGGCTGGAAATAATTGGGTACATTTTTCAATGACGATTGATGCACCTGCGGGTCTTGCTAAATTCTATTTAAATGGTATTTTCCAAAAATCCTATACATTTACTCCTGTTACATCTACCAATATTTTTGGAAACTACTATCAATTTGGAAGGGTAGCGCATGCCAATGGATTTAATAATATTGGCGCATTTTCTGGTTTGATTGACGACATTACTTTTTACAACAGGAACTTAAATGACTATGAAAATACCATCTTGTTTAAGGGTTGGAGAGTGAAATGGGATAATAATGATTCTACTCAGACAAGATTAGTATTGCCTCCGAGTACCGCTATTACGAAGTATACCTGTGAGGTATATACTAGCAATTCCAATACCTATTATAAAGATTCAATAACTGCTCAGTTTATAAAACCTCAACCTTATGTTTATCCAAATCCAGCTTCTGTTTGTATAGGAAGTACGATTCGATTATATGCAGATGATTCTGTTAACTTAAATCCATTTTATTGGAATACTACAAACTCACAAAATCAATCGATCTCTCCAAGTTCAGGTACAGGTATGTATCGTAAATGGTTTAGATGGAATTCAAGTAACGGGACAACCGACTCTTTGACTACTAAATTGCCTAATGGCCATATCAACTTCGATTACTTAGATTTTACTCCAACGCTTGTTGGTACAGATTCTATTTATATCCAAGAATGGAATGGATATAGTTGTGATAGTATAAGTAGAAAAATCCCATTAACAACAAAAGCATTGCCTACGATTTCAAGTGCATCAACTGGAACTGTTTGTAGTGGATCTACTTTCGCCTATACGATTACTAGTTCTCAAGTAGGAGCTACTTTTAGCTGGATAAGAAATGCCAATGCAGCCATTAATGGTGGAGCTACAAATAGCGGAACTACGGCAACTATTTCAGAAATATTGACCTCAACTTCATCTGCTCCAGTTGTTATAACCTACACTATTTATGCCAATTATAATGGTTGTACATCAAATGCATTTACGTTATCTGTAACGGTTTATCCTAAACCAATTTTATCTTCTTCATTGA
>ENA-OUVC01000455-OUVC01000455.1-marine-metagenome-genome-assembly--contig:-NODE-455-length-27160-cov-3.326109_pt1 | contig 27160 bp, 34 predicted proteins | sample MGYA00248622_ERZ508571 | MGnify/ENA primary metagenome ERZ508571 (study PRJEB26236, sample SAMN06267175) | marine metagenome | isolation source: Columbia River Estuary | place: USA:Columbia River Estuary... | reverse complement strand
TTATACATCAATCAAAAAAATGGCAGCTTCAAAGACGAGCAGAAGGAGAGACTGATGCATACAAGTCAGTACTCCATGGGCGTAGATGCTGCCGATTTAAACAATGATGGATTTCCGGAAATCGTTTCAATGGATATGTTGCCTAAAGACCCTTATATTTTAAAGCGCTCTTTAGGAGAAGACGATTATGATATTTATCAATACAAGATATCAGTTGGTTATGACTATCAGTTCACACGTAATAACTTACAATGGAATCGTCGCAATGGCAAGTTCAGCGAAGTGGGCATGTATGCTGGCATGTTTGCAACAGATTGGTCTTGGGCGACCTTATTAATGGACTTTGACAACGACGGCTACAAGGATATTTTTGTTGCAAATGGCATCCCTAAGCGTATGAATGATATGGATTATGTAAACTATGTATCCAATCAAGAAATTCAAGAAAAAATAAGGGATAATAAAATGGGCGAAAAGGATATGGCACTGATAGATCGTTTCCCTGAAATCAAAATACCCAATCAATTCTTTTTGAATAAGTTCTTTGTCTTTTTCAGAAATCTTGTCGCCATACTTGTCTAGCAAATCTTGAGTCGTGAATTTACCAAGTGCATCTAGCTTTTGAAATGCAATCTTTAATTCATCAACGTCACGTATTTTAAACTCAGAGCCTTGCATGAAGTGTTTGATTGCAAAGCCTTTACCCGAACCTGCACCACCAGCAAGAAACACAATCTGCCCATACTTTGCGCCATTGTTGTAAAGAATTTGTTTCTCTACAAGTTGATGTGCTTTGTAGTCTTTTAAGTCTACATATTCTGAAAATTTGAGTTTCATTTTCGAATGCCTTTATGGGGATACTGGTATTAATCGGTTTAGGTTTATGGGAGAAGAACCTCTTGTGAGTTCTAATCTCTTTATGTAACTTGTTCCAGATAAACTATGTTTAACTCCAGATACAAAATATTTGCCAGAATGATATCCATCTGGTAGTGGATCACTAGAATTCAAAGTTAATTGTTTATCGTATGCGCTAGGAATCATAAGATTGATAACATGTCCAACACCAATTGAATTGGTTGCGCCTTGAACGTCAACTTCTAGTTTAAACATGCTTTTAGATAAGTGTCCAAAAATATTATTGGAAAGCCAATTCTTTCTATTGATTGTATCATTAATTGACGATAAAATCAAACGTCTTCCTGGAATCTCATTTTTATTATTGTCGTAAGTATTGAAAATGTTTTGTTCATCTAATAGTTTATTGGCATAGAAATCGCCAGTCTCTCTATTTTTATAACCAAATTTTTCCACATTATGTGTTCTTTTAATTGGATCGATTGAAGTTATTGTAGTATTGTATAAGCCCAATAGCATACATTCCAAATGGTTGAAGTTTTCTTTATACGTCAATTTTGAAACACGAATATTTTTACCTTCAACTCTTCCGTCTGAATTTTGATTAAACTGTAATGTGTGTACGCCACCAGTGATGGAGTCGTCTATTAACTTTTCATAGCTTCCAAAATAGTGTGATGATGCAAATTTTCCTCCGGTTGGGTATGTACCAACTACTGGAATAAAACGTTCAAAGAATACATAAAATTTATTTTTAGTACAAGCACGTTCAGCCAATGCTTCAATTGCTCTATGTGGCATAATTCCAGTACTCACAAACGGAGCAGTCAATGTTACTTTTGGGTCTTCTATCGCTAAATCGTTATCCGACATTTCTTTAAATAGTGACACAACAGCATCATTAATATTTGTATTTTTGTAACTTTTGAAGATTAATTTTTTTGTTGAGTTTACAAAAGACCTTGATGAAAAAAACAATGTATATTTTTTTGTTAAGTTAGAAACATCAACTTCATATCTGCTAATTTTATTGACAATAAAATCTTGTCTCCAGACAATAACATCTTGCGTTGCCGGCATAGAAACTTTTAATGTAATAGTTTCTCCGCCTTCTATTTCCCATTTTTCAATTGCGCCGCCAATATCACCAATAGTTACTGAGCCAACAATAGATGCAGAAAATACATTTTCGTCTATATTAAAATCTAAGAATGAATCCAACAAAGAAATTTTAACGTTTTGTCTTGTTAAGATCGATAACTCATTTACTACAACATCTCCGCCAATTTGTGATTTTGGAAGATTAATTCTAGATATTGCAATGTCATTGGGTGCGTCCATTTGAGTGTCACCAGACACCGCACCAAATGGGTATGATAATTTATATGTCATATATTAAATAATAGGCTTTAAGATGATGCTTTTTAATCCGGCATCTAATTGCCCAAGAATATTTTTTTGCAGAATTTTAATTTTTGATTTATTTGTATTTTTTCTCAATTCCCACTCATACGTTGTTTCTGATCTTCTAAGCGCCGAAGATAATGTTGTCCATTCGGCAACGTCAATTATATTTCCCGAATTATCATAGTAATACTTTAATGTATTCATTGCGGTTTGTAAACTGCCATATTTTTCGATGATATAATTTTTAAATTCGTCAGTATTTTTAGGCCAGTCATCGTATATGCTATACATGTTGTTAGTTAACATTATAACCCAATCATATTCGGGACTACCATACAATTTATATGAAACAAAGTCTGGAGTTTCTCCGTCCCTAATCACATATGGTGTATATGCAATTTTCCTAAAATCTTTTACGTAGTCTTTTATCTTAGACACAACTGTAATATCGATTGCTTTTAGATAATCGTGGTCGTCAATTTTATAACGAATTTTTGGATAATTTGTAAATATACTCATTTTTAGAAAATCGTCCTATATTCTGAATTTATTGAAGTTCGTTCGTTACCAAGTGTACCTGTTGTTGGTAATGATGTTTCTCTTAAATTGATTGTTACTGTTACTTCACTCGGATAGTATTTTTTGTCAGCACCCGATGAAAAAAATACCATTTTATTCTGTGACCCATAATCAACTGCCACGTTTTCAATTACGCAAAATTCACTAGTAAACAATTCTGTTAATGAAGTATCACCTGTAGCATTCTTTTGGAGTAATAATTTGAATTTACAAGTGTCTGGATACCCAAGACTAAATGCAGAATCTAATCCACCACCAATTAAATTTCCGCCAACCAAGAAGGCAATATCACCACCTTGAATTTTAGCATCCGCTTTAATTTGTGCAATTTGTTCTGGAGTTTTTTCTCTCAAATCTGGAACTGAATCGTCTCCTGCGCCCTCAAAAACATCACCTGTAACTATTCCACCTCTAGGTGAAGATGCAAATCTAAACATATTTACAATATCTATCATTTTTTCTGCTTCTGAAAGACTTGTTGGTCTCATTGTAAATGGCAATGTAAATCTTCTAAATGTTGGACCTTGATATATCAATTGTTGAAAATTATTTAAGAATCTTTTTGTGATGAATTCATATTGAGATTTTCCTCCTAATCCAGCTGACTGTATAAAACCTTGTGCGCCAGATGCGGCAAATTTAACCTGCTTTAATATGGCTTCTAATGTTGCATTGCCAGTAGTCTTCAATGCGCTAAAAACACTATCACTTGGATTTGCATCTGGCGCACCAAATATGTTCTGACTCTCTGAATATCCATTACTTAACGTTGTGTTAAACGTTCCGCCCATGCGTATAAATATGATTGCCGCCTCAGATTTGACGTTTGCGAATGCATCAAAGAATTCGAAGCGAGCCATTGGTGTCACAAAATCCTTATGTGAATCTTGTGCACCAAAAATTAAATTTCCTGAAGTGACAGGATATCCTGAAACACCTTGATTTATTCTGAACGGATACTGGTCTGCCACTTTTTATTCCTTTTATGAAAACTCATTATCCTATTTATGTCGTACAAAGGTAAATTTAAACCTAAAAACTATCAAAAGTACAAAGGTAACCCAACTAATATTGTTTATCGTAGTTTACTTGAACGTAGATTTATGGTATACTGTGATGAGACTGCATCTATTTTAGAGTGGTCTTCTGAAGAAGTTGTTGTGCCTTATGTGTCTCCTGTTGATAATCGTTATCATCGATATTTTGTTGATTTCTGGATGAAATACAAAGATAGAAACGGTGATATCAAATCTGTGCTGATTGAAGTCAAGCCAGACATACAAACACGTCCTCCTGTTAGAAAAAACACACCTAATGGTAAACCAACTAGAAGATTCATCAATGAGGTGATGACATGGGGTGTCAATCAAGCAAAATGGGAAGCCGCAACAAAGTACTCAATTGAAAGAAATTGGGAATTTAAAATCATAACCGACAAAGATTTGAGATAAATAGAAGTATGGCTATATTCGATAACATATTAATCAAAGGCGCACAACAAGGTGTTATTCCCGCAAAATCAAAAGATGCGAGGGAATGGTACAGATCGGCTGCCGGAAAACTAACTGGAAATATATCTCCAAGTACATTTGAAAAACGTACAGATGAAGCACGTAAAGTTTCAAGTATGGAATTTGGGTATATGTATGCGTTTAAATACGATCCAAAGCATAAGGCTGACTTACCATACTACGATACATTTCCTTTGATATTTCCAGTAAAGATGGAATCAGATGGATTTTTAGGAATCAACTTTCATTATTTGCCTCCTGTTCTACGTGCTAAATTGATGGACGCTTTATACTCAACATTGACAAATAAACAGTATGATGATAGCACAAAAGTTAGAATTTCATATTCTATTCTACAAGGTGCATCTAAGTATAGATATTTTAAACCAACTCTTAAGAAATACTTAAGAACTCATGTTCGTTCTCAATTTTTAGAGATACAAGTAAAAGAGTGGGACATTGCATTGTTTTTACCAACCGAGTCATTCAGAAAAGCAGACACTGGTCGTGTTTGGGAAGAATCACGTAAGAAATTAGGAAGAACATAAATGATAGCAACAGCACTAACAACTTTTCCAGACGTAAATGTCAAAGACACCCGAATAGCAAAACCAAGTTTTTCTATCAGCGCATTAAGATCCGCTGTGGGTGTGATTGCACGTCCTAATATGTTTAACTGTGTGCTTACTGGAGCCCAAGTTTTTAATAATAAAATGCCTAACTTTTCATACAGATGTGAAAAGGCTGAGTTTCCGGGAAGAACAATTGCAACGACTGACGATACATTTGCAGGTCCAACAATGAAACTTCCATATGATATGACATATAACGATATTACGCTATCTGTCATTTGTTCTGAAGACATGAAAGAACGTACATTTTTTGAAACGTGGATGGACTATATTGTTAAACCCGCAACGTCACCGGATGCAGGAACAATAGCATATCATTCAGATTATGCGAGAGGACTTAAATTGGAAATCGATCAATTATCTTCCGCCACAGGCAACGCCATTTGTACATATATGTGCTATGATGTATATCCTATAGCAATAACACCAATGAATGCTACGTGGGATGAAGTAAATACGTATCAACGTTTTGGAGTAACTTTAACATATAGATATCATACATTTGAGAAATATTGATATTTTATAATTTTTTAATATAACTGGAGAAATACTATGGCATTACCTAAATTTAATAACCCAATTTTTGAATTGACTTTACCATCTACTGGCCAAGCAGTCAAATACAGACCATTCTTAGTGAAAGAACAAAAAATTCTTTTGCTTGCATTGGAAGGCAACGATCAGAAAGACGTTTTAACTGCAATCAAACAGATTGTAGGAAACTGTGCTATCGATGAAGTCGATCCAAGTAAAATTGCACTATTCGATTTAGAATATTTCTTTATGCGTCTTAGAGCAAAATCAATCGGAGAAACAATCGATTTAAGATTGCGTCATCCGACAGGAAAGAATTCAGACAATGAAGAGTGCGAACACATGACACCAACCACATTAGCTTTATTAGAAGTTGAAGTGCAAAAAACTGACGAACACACAGATAAAATTATTCTAGATGAAGAAACTGGTATTGGTATTAAACTTAAATATCCAAACGTAGACATGGCTATTGCATCTGCTAAAACAGTTGAAGGTAAAAATCAGATGGATGTTGCTACTGACGCAATTATCAACAGCATTGAATATATCTTCGATAAAGAAACAGTATATAAAAAAGAAGATTCAACTAAAAAAGAACTGATTGAGTTTATTGAAAATCTATCTCAAGATCAGTATGTTAAACTTACAAAATTCTTTGAATCTATGCCAAAATTAAAACACAAAGTCGAATGGACATGTGGTAAATGTGGATGCAAAGATGAAATAACATTGGAGGGCTTGTCAAATTTTTTCGGCTTCTGATGGGATCTGAAAATTTAGCAAATTACTATAAAACCAATTTTGCTCTAATGCAACATCATAAATATGATTTGGAAATGTTAGAGAATTTGATTCCATTTGAACGTGAATTGTATATTATGCTATTGTCTCAGCACATTGAGGAACAAAATCAGCAACAGCAATTACAGGCACAACAAAGAGGAAGAAGATAGATGACAACCGCTAAAGAGTACGCTAAATTAAGTGAAAGCGACAAGAAAAAAGAAGATTGGATGAACGCTAAGTGGCGTCCGATGATGGGTTGGATTTATATGCTAACCTGTGTGACTGACTTCATTATCTTTCCTATTCTTTGGGCTATGTTACAAGCCGCATTGAAACAACCTGTGTCAGCATGGCAACCCATCACCTTGCAAGGTGCAGGATTATTTCATCTTTCTATGGGCGCTATTATTGGTGTTGCGGCTTTCGGACGTACACAAGAAAAACTAGCAGGAGCAAACAATGGCGGTATGCAACCTATGGAACAAAGCGTCACAACAAGATATGGATCTCCGTCGGCAGGCGGATTTGGAGCATCCAACAGTTATGGTTCAACGTCAACATCAAATAGCTTTGGTAGCAATTCAAGTTTTGGAGCATCAACGTCTAGCTTCGACACACCATCAAAACCAGCAACTGGAAAGGCAGCCAAATTTGCTGACCCAAATCCAGACTCTGTATTCGACAGAGGGTAATTAACATATGGCAACATTAGGCAATTATAGTGCCGCCCTTGGCGGAATGGCTAAAGACGCTGTTGTGGGTGGTGCTAAAAGTTTGGTTACCGGGCTAAAGGGTGCAATAATAAGTGAGGCTCCAGGCCTTGCTGGTGCATATGCATTCGGCAAAGACTTAAGTAAACGTGCTAACTCTCAAAGTTCATCACCAAAAATGGCTGGAGGAAACACACCGCTAACATTCCCATCCCAATCATCGTCTGGCGTGTCATCGCCTTTAGGTGGACTATCCCAAGCAGTATCTCTTGTTGCTGGACAAAACAAATCAAATGTTATTAATCTTGAACAAGTTCGTCAGTTAAAACAATTAAATGATAGTGTTATCAATCAATCAAAACTTATTTCATTTGGAGTTGAAGACACCAAACGAAAAAATATATTTGCAGAAGAAGTTGCAAATGAACAAGCAATTCGTGATGATAAGTTATTAGATGCAATTAATAAGTTAAGTGATAAATTTGATGCCGCTAGTTTTGGTGGAAAAAATAAAGCCGACGGAGAAGGCGGTGGGGGTTTAGTTGGAGCCGCTGGCTCAGTTGCGGCCGCAGTTGCTGGAGGATTTTTAAAAGATGGACTTAAGTGGATAGGTACTTCTATTGTTGGTGCTATAGCCGCTGGATGGTTATTTTTTAAAAGACAGATTGCGGCATTTGCATTAACAGCCGCATTGCGGTTTGGTGGTGGCGCCGCTTTGGGTGGAGCAGTTGCCAGTGCTGGCGCAAGATCCGCAATAATGGGAACTCTCGGTACTGTTATTCCTATGGTGCTTCGTTTCTTAACTGGTCCTATTGGATTGGGTATAATGGCAGCGGCTGGCATAGGCGCTTACCTTTATTCAAAACGTGATCCCGAAAAAGCGGCGGCCGCAAGTGCAAATTCTGCATTAAAAAAATTAAAAAATCAACCACCAGAAACTGAAGGTCAATTCAGTAAAGTCAAAATCACGCAAGATGAAGCAAAAGTATTATTAGAACAAAGAGCAGAGAGAGAAAAAGTAGCGGCGGCCGCCGAAGCCAAAGCCGATGAGATAGAAAAATCTGCTACGGCAACAAAGCAACAAAAAGAAACTGCTAGAAAATTCGCAGAAGGCAGAAGAGAAGCTGTTGATTATGATATCAAACCGTATGGAGGGCTTAGCAGGGTCCAAAGAGTTGCCGCAGGCGAACCAGATCCTGGTGGCGCAATAAACTCTGGCAAATTTTTAGACAAAGTAAGGAGTGCTGAATCTGGAGGTAGAAATATTCAAAATCCTCTTGGGGGTACTGCTGGAGGTGTGTATCAGATTACGGATTCGACATGGACGGGTAATGTTGAAAAGATGATTGCTGGAGGTGATACAAGATTCACTAAAGCCGATCTTGATCCAAAGATGAAATATAATGAAGCTAAAGCGAGGATGGTTGCTGAATATATCACAGAGCAAAATAGAGTTGGACTAAAAAATGCGTTAAAAAGAGACCCCACAGAAACAGACCTATACATGGCATACTTTTTGGGTATGGGTGGTAATAATTCTGGTGCGATTAAATTCCTAAAGGAAATGGAGAAAGACCCAGCGCAACTCGCATGGAAACTTTCAAGCACTAGCGCCGATAGCGATATAATTAATAACAATGCTGAAATTTTCTTTGACAAGGTATCTAGAGATCCAAAAACTAAAAAAGTTTTAAGTAAAGAAGGTCCACGTTCAGTCAAAGCAGTCTATGACTTGATGAACAAAAAAATCTCCGGAGCCGCAGGAGGAAATGCGGCGGTCGTAGCCAGCAAAGCAAAGCCAGCGGCACCGGCGGCCGTTACAGCTAAACCGCCACCAGGAACTAAAGCAGAAATAGACAATAGTTCTGTTACTGGTTTTTATAAAGATGCAGTTAAATTTGAAGATTTAAAAGATTCACCCCCAATAGAACCTCTGCCGGTCATCGCCAAACTTGGCGGCGGTGGATTTGGCGGCGCTGGCGGAGACAATGATAGTCTATATACACTCAGTTCCAAAGGGTCTGGCAGTCCAGGAATTAAAGCCCCGACAAAAGTTATTGACGATGCCAATTTAGCAGTATCTAAAGCACTTACAAGAGGTTTGGGTATTGACCCAAAAAGTGGTGCTCTCTTACCAGCTAAAAAAGCCGAAGAAGTCGCCACTCAAACAAAAGTACTTAAGCCTTTATTTAAATCGAATACTGATATCATTAGAGATGCGAATACACAATTTATAAAATCATTTAGAGCAACTGCAACAAATGCGTTTACTCAAATATTAACAAAGACTTTATTTCCTAAAGGCGTTGGTGTTGATCGTTCTGTAGCAGGCCGTGATGATATGTATCGTGGCCAACAATTGCAAAAGATTTTTGGTACTGATGCTAAAATTAATTCAATGGCCAGCAAGTTATTGGGCAAGCAATATGGTCCAATGTTTGCTCCGATGTTCAATCAACTTGCACAAGGATACTTAGAAGTTGGTTCAAGAATAGCAGGCAAAGCAATCTTCCAAGGTATTGGAGGATTAGGCGCAGAAGAAACCCAAGGTATCACAGGACAAGTTCTTGGGAACCTTGCCGCAGGAAATAAAAAGTTAGCACTTGAACAATTGTTATATGGCGCATCTGGAGGAAAAGAAAGTGGTATTGCTCTTGGTGCAGAAACTATGTTTGCTAAGTATGGTTTCAAGAATCCAATGGAGGGGATTTCATACTTTGCTAATGTTTTAGGTGAGGCTGCCACTAGCCCACTTAATTCGATGATGAATAATAATCCTCAAGCATCTGTGGTTTTTGATCCTAGATTGGGATACAATGTATATCAAGACGGACCAAACCGTGGTCAAAGAGCAGGACCACAAGCAGGCCAAGCATATGGGCAGAACTTTGGTGGAGGACAACTATTCAGTCCTGGTCTGAATAACTATGGTGTTCAGCCAAATCCATATGGAACTACAGCGATGGCAGGCGCTCCTGGAAGTTACATAACGAATGGTACTGGAGTTGCTGGAAAACTTCCAACTCAAGCAGAGTTCTTTGGCCAGACCCAACAACAGTTTGCTAATAACTCTAAAGAAACCCTTGCTCTTCAACAAGCACAACTAGATTTGACTAAAGCGAATAATATCGAACAAGCTAGAAAAGATGCAGAGAAAATCAAGCAGGCCGCAGAATTATCAAATAAACAAATACAGGTATCGATTGATGCGTCTAGAGATGCATCGGCAGTCGCTGAACTGCAAGCACAACAAGCCGCTAACCTAACCCAAGCACAAACTTCGGCTGATGCACTAATCACTAAAGCACAAACTGGAGAATTAATTTCTGGACTTGGAGGGCGTGCAGGAAGTGGAACTGGAATAGTGCAGAAAGATGCTAATGGTAATGTAATAAATCCTAATGGCAAAGGAAATCTATTCTCAAATGAAACTGGATTAGGACAATTTGGAAACTTTGCAGGCGATATGTTGAAGAATGCCGCAGGGCAAAAAATTGTTCAATCAATGGGCATTAAAAATCCTTACATGCAAATGGTTGCCAACTTTGGTATACAGAAATTGTTAGGCAAAGGTTTTGACATGGTTGCCGGCTCTGATTTTGTTAAAAATCTGTTTAGTTCGCCTTTAGGCTCTGTAGAAGAATCCTTGGGCGGAAGTTTCCTAGACACCGCAGGAAGTTGGATATCTGATGGCTTCAGCTGGCTGTTTGGCGCTGATGGTGGTCGTGTAACAGGCCCTGGAACAGGAAGATCAGATTCTATACCTGCAATGTTGTCTAATGGTGAGTTTGTTGTCAATGCGGCAGCTACTAAAACATATGGTCCTTTGTTAGATTCGATAAATGCTAAAAAGTATGCAGACGGAACACCAAGCACACCAGGATCCACCAAAGCATTGTCTACTGCTTTGGGAACAAAAGAAACTCATACTCAATTGGCCGCATCAAATGAGACATTAACAAGCATCGATGGTTCTCTTAGAATAATTTCGGGACAAGGAACATCATCTGGAACAATGTTATCTTCTGGTGGCTCAGGTTCCTATTCTTATAGTGGTGGGCTTGGTGGGGTTTGGAATCCAGCGGGAAGTTCATCTCCTAAAAGGTCTGGAGTTAATGCAGGCAGACCTGGTCCTCCTAGCACAATGGATATTGTTGGGTCTATTGCTGAAGGTGTAGTAAAGTCATATTTAATTAAAACTGGAATTGGCATTGCGGCTAATGCAATTGCTCCAGGCATTGCATATGAAATGACAGTAGCTAATCTTGCGGCAGGTGGAGGAGTCCCTGGTTTTCTTGCTGGCGCAGAAGCCGGTGCTAGTATGTTGGGGACCGCAGTCGTTGAAGGTGTAAGTAGTGCGGTAGCGGCAACAGGATTTGTGGAAGCAGGTTCATTGCTGATGGCCGGCGAATTGTCGGCCGCCTTGGCCGCAATTGGTCCTGCTGGTTGGGTTGTACTTGGTGTAGTTGCTGTGGCTTCCTTTTTGGGGTATGGTGGTGGCGGTAGTTCTCCTCCGCCAAAAGAATCCAAATTTCATGCCGCAATATACGTAAGTGGAAATAATGATATTAGTGCGATAGCGCCCGTATATCAAACAACCGATTATCATGCACCTCCTGATGCATATAAAACAATTGCATATGGATTATTACGTGTAGCTTTCAATGCGGCAAAGGCAGCCGAACAAGTTACAAAAATGACGCCTCCGTTTGACTATCTATACATTAAAGTTGAATTTAATAGAATCTCTTTGTGTTGGGGCAAAGGGGCGCCTGACGCAAACACATTAGCAACAAGTGATGCTAATCAGGCCGGTTCATGGGGCGCACCAACTCCAGAGACAAATCTAAACTCTATTGCAAAAGATATAGTAGACTTGATTACTGCTGAGTTCAAAAAAATTGCTGGTGCAGATGCTAAAAAATTAGATACTGCCGCTAAAGGATTGTTATCTTATGGCTTAAATGATTTAAGTTCCGATTTAATTTCAGATTTAAAAACTGGTGACTTTAAATTAGATACTAAAGTTGGTAAAGGCATATTTTCAAATAATGTTGCAGAGTCAAATCGTATTTCTGCTTTGATTAATGCCGCTTCATCAAAGGCACCTACATCGGGTGAAGATGGCATACCTTTAGTTTGGAGTATGAAAGACAATGCATATGTTGAGAATTTAAATCCTGGTGCTGTATTATATGATGCACAAGGTCGACCAGTGTATGATATTCCTGGAACATCATCCGGAATAACAAGTGCTGATTTTGGTGGAACCGATATCGTTGGTATTGATAGACCAGCTAATTTATATTCACCAACTACAGGGACTGTCACTTCGGGTGCAGGCGCTGGAGGTACTGTTATTAGCGCACCATCAAGCACAAAGATTGATAACTCTAGCGTTGCTAATTTCTATAATCCTCCTCCTACTGCGGTAGATGGAATTAGAAATCGACCTCCAGGATAAAAAAAAGGGGAAGCATTTTACTGCTTCCCCGTCAAGTCACAAAGGAGATTACAAAATATTAATCTTCAGCGAGTTTCTCAAAATAACTCAAATCTTCGTCATCACTAACTGAGTCTGCAATTGTAGTCTTTGGCTTAGTTGGTGTTTCAGGTTTAGCTGAAGCTGTTACTGGTGCATTCGGTTTTGTAGAATAATAATTATCTCCAGCAGAACCATCTTCAAGACCAAGCACTTTGTTCAAACGTGCTTTCAACTCATCATAAGACTTGAAGTTCTTCTCACTCAAGAATTCAGACAAACTAAACTCTTGCTTCCAGATACGTTCTAGATCATCTTCATCGCCAGACAAAGGTGCTGGTGATTCAAACTCAGACTTATCATAGTTCTGATAACCTTCAACTTTACGAATCTTCAACTTGAAGTTCGCACCTTCCCAAAGGTCGAATGGGTTGACAGGAGTTTCATCTTCAAACTCAGGATTCATCAAGTCATTCAACTTGTCGAAAATCTTCTTACCGAATTTGAACAATTTAACTGTTCCGTCATTGTCAGGATTTGCAGGATCCTTAACAATATAGATGTTTGCGATATACTGCAACTTACGCTTTTGCTTACGTGCAATATCTTTGTTAGCATCAGAACCAGAGTTCCAGAGAATGCTATTGTGTTCAGACACAGGGTCTTTCTTGTTGAGTGTAGTCAACGAATTTTCAATGTACCATCCACCAGGACCTTGGAATGAATGATTGAAAACTTGAACCCAAGGTACATCTTCGCTTGCGGGTGCGGGAAGAAAACGGATCGTTGCGAAACCGTTACCTGCTTTGTCTACTGTGGGTTTCCAGAAGCGGAGGTCTTCATAAGACTTCTTACCTTCTTCTTTGTTTGTGAGTTTGGAAACTGCGTCTGTGAGTTTTTCCAAATCTTTGGTGCGTGACTTTTTCAAATCTGCAAATGATGTTGATGCCATATTAGTATTTCCTTGTATGTTAAGTATTAAATGTATGTTTTGCTTGTCCACTTTTATCATAATCTACTATAGTATATAGTCTATCATAATTCTCTATAGGTGTCAATAGACGGCAAACCTTACTAGGTTTACGCATTACTGCTGACACCACTACGTCACTACTAACTCTCTTAGTGACTTTTTCATCTTTGCCGTATCGTAATTTAAAAAGGGCTGGTACTTTTTGCATAGTTTGCTTACCTCTTTGTAGATTGGATCATGTATCATTGTATCATACCTTTTGACAAATTGCAATAGCGAATTAAGTATTGCCAATGTCTCCAGACTGATTTCTCCTCTTAAATATTTCTTGATAATTGGTGGATGATCTCCACCTTTAGCATTGAAAAATTCATTCAGTTCGGTTGCTGTCCAACCAGAGATAAAATCCATCTCATTCTTAAATACATACGTCAAAGATTCTTGCCTACGTTTCCATTCTTTGTAGCGTTCTTCACACTCTTCAGACAGAAGTTCACCGACCCACATTTTTGTATCGTGCATAAAATTAGAAACTAAAAACTCTTCTAGGTAAGCATCTTTACGATTGCCAAGTTTAGCAAAAAAGATTTTGTCTTTACGTTTCAAAAAAGAATCGTATGTGACATTGACTTTCTTGTTGTACTTGAACCAATCGTAGCTGTCTAACGTAAAATGATTTTTAATTCCTAAGTAAACCTTGTATGCGTCTATAGCATCCATCTTCATCAGTCTTCGACCTCAATAGGTAATCTAGCTTTCGGTGCAATCATCTTCAACTTCATTGCTTCGCCTTCAATAGAAGACTTCATGCGAGGTGTAATTAAAGATGCCGCAGTCTCAACTTCAATGTTTTTGATAGTACAATATTCAAGAATAGCATCAATCATTGTAATTGGATGTCTATCGAATTGAATCTTTTTGATTTCAGATTCAAATTCTTTCTGAGTCAAAATCTTAAGATTCATAGAGTCGTACTGATGTAATTCTACCGTTTTTGTAGTAGCCAAATTGTGTTTGCACCTTTGCTGGTTTTGCTGTACGAAAATTTACATTGTGTATTTCGCTATCTGATGCATAGTAGTAAGCTGGATATCCATTCTTACGCTGATACGATCTCATCTTAACTTCAGTCTTCATAATATTCATTTCAAATTTTCCTTAATTAACTATCTATAAAAAATATGCCCCTCAATTTGAGCAATCCTATGCACTTTGTTAATCCATGCTGGTTTAACATCAATTGCATGAAAGTGTGTAGCACCTTCTAAGAGTTTAATTATATCACTACCTATTGCTTTTGTCAATAGTAATTTGGCAACTTCGTATGATTCTTTCCAACGACTGTTGTTAGCCGGTGGTGTGTTTGCTTGTTTGGTATTGTACCAAGAAAACTGTTGTGGCTCCGTGACAACATCACGAATGTTTTTAGGATAACGTTTATCCTTTAGTCTGTTTAATGTCACTACGCCTACTGCAATCTTGCCAATAAGTGGTTGATTGCCAGCTTCGTGATAGATGTTCATTGCCATCCAATACAAGTCTGCTTTACTTGAATCTTTTGGTGCAGTTGATGCCTCTGATAATTCTTTAAGTGTCGGTAATGATGACGATGCGTGTGACAGAGATGTGATTGACGATAGTACTAAAAATATTACTGCTAGTAATGCTCTCATATTTTTCCTTTCTTTTTGAACGGAGGAATACATTGTATTCCTCCTGCAAACTAATTAGGCGTTATCGATAAACGCTTTTAATTCTTTTGCTTTCTTCAGTATGTCTTCTGAAGTTGGGAACTGAGGATTCTCTGGTCTGTTTGGTATAGCACTGCCCGTGTCTCTTGCGGCACTTGATTCAAACTCCCATTTCTCTCTAGTCCAATTTTGCTTTGCGTAATAGTCTTCCATTACGATGCCTTTCGCCATATCAAGAATCTCAAGGCGAATTTCAAACGGTGTTTTACTCATATTTCCTCCTGTGTGTGTAATGAGTTGTGTAAAATACCCACAAATGTTTAGTGGGTTATCTATTTAGCATTTAACTAATGTGCTTAATAAATGTGGTCCATCCCATGTCTGATTTTCGATTCTGAATTGACCTTTGAAGCCATAAACTTCTTTAGCCCACATTTTTTCATTGTCGAAATAAAATGGAAATGTCTGTTCTGTGATTATATTCACATGTGTTGGATCCCAAAAGGCAGCCGCATGAGGAAATGCAGGAGTCTTGGAATAGAATTTTCCGCCAACTTTCAATACTCGCCAAATCTCACTCATCAATTCTACGAATGGATATCTACGATTTGGACTGTACATCAGTCTGGGAATGTGTTCGATAAAATCGTGTGCAGTCACATAGTCAAAGAAATTATCAATAAACGGAATTGGCTCAATAACTAAATCTGCTTTTGTGATTTTATTCTTAGTGTCATTTCTCACATCAATGCCATACAAATGCTTTGCTTTGAATGGATTCTTAGGATACTCACCGCATCCCAAGTCTAATGCATATGTTTCGTCAGGTTCTTTAGTGTATCGAATAATATCTTCGCTACAATCTGTCACTTTAGGTAAATCTTTACTCCACAATTCCTTTAGAGTTTCGACAGTCATTACACCATTTGGTCCATGATAGTGATGACTTCCCCATCCACGAATTCTATCGTGTTCTGGCACTTTAGTTTGAATCTGCAATCTTCTATCAAGCATACCTTTACTTGCAATACAATTTGCATAATGAAAAATCATCATCTCTTCATTGTTGTGTGCAGGAAAATGCCGACCAACATCATATGTCATCGTCTTCACATTGTGCAAACTTCTAGCACGGCGAGCCATGAAGTCTGTCTTATAGTGAATACCTTGCTTTTTTTGGTCCCATAGAGTTTTAGTTCTGTCTAACTCACCCTCTGGATTCCAATCCCAAAACGTAATTGTGGGAATCAAATGTTGCGTAGACCTAATTGTGTTAACTAAAAACTTACTGTAGTCACCAACTAAGAATTCTGTGACATTCAAACAAATGCGCCAGCCTTCAATCTTACGTTCGTATTCTAATACTTCAACATCAACTGCCATAGCATTGAATTCTGCATTCTTAGATTGTACAACTTCCCATGTAGGACAAATCTCTTTAATGATTTCAAGAGACCTATCAGTAGATGCATAATCGATAATGATACCATGATCGAAAATTTTCTTGTGATGTTCTAACCACCAAGGAAGAATATATTCTTCGTTGTAAATATGTGAGATTACTGTTGCTGTCATTATATACTCAATTCTCAATTAAACTTGTATCTATCAATATAGGTACTGTGCTTGTCTTTAATAAATTTTCAACTGATCCAGGTTTCACGTTTGGGTTTCTCAACTGTCCAAACTCATAGAATGAACGTCTTGGTCCACCAACGTGACAAATGCCTGTTTGTTCACTTAAGCATTTCTCTGCAATCTTGGGTGCAATAATATCTATGTACTCTTTAGATGAATACTTATCTGTGAATGCAGTATCAAATGGAAAGTCAACATCACAAAATTCTGTTCGTATGACTAATGATTTTTCATAAATCTGAGTTGCCATTTCAGCCGCTACTTTAGATTTTGCATATCGTGTGAGTGGATTAGGTAAATCATCATGGCTATAGTTTCCTTTTTGCCCATCAAATACGTGTGATGACGATATGAAAACAAATCTAGCACCTTTGTTCATCGCATGTTTTAATGCATTACAAGTACCTTGAATATTAGTTTCTATTGTTCCAATCGGATCTTTTTCTGCATCAGCAAACTTAGCAATAGCCGCACAATGAATAACCAAATCACATTTAAATGGTATGAAGGACAATGAATCAGTAATGTCTAACTCACTACTACTGGGCGCAATAACTTCATGTATACTCAAATGGGAAATTAAATTTCTGCCAAGAAGTCCTGACCCGCCAGTTAACAATATTCTCATTTGCCTAAAACTTTCTGAAACGTTGTTATATTAGAATACTCATCATCATTGAAATTATAACTCAATGGATCAATATTGTCAAGTATCTCGGCAAGTGAATCTAATGGGGTAAACTGTGACTTGAATCCTAATTCATCTTCAACTTTTTCTGTGGTAACTTTGTAGTTACGAACATCATTGTTTTCATTGATAACTAAGTCAACAACATATCCTCTTTTTCTCAACTCTCCATGAATTGCTTCGCCTAATTGTCCGATAGTCAGATTGCCACCAGACAGATTATAGACACCAGACACATTCAAGTCTGCTTCTAATGCCTTTTGATATCCTTGAATCACATCACGAATATCTATAAGTGGGCGCCAAATCTTTGGATTGTTAACTACAATCTTTTGTGTAGTGAATGCACTCTTCAACATAGTATTCACAACTAAGTCATAGCGCATTTTTGGTGACCATCCACCAACTGTACCTTTACGGAATATAATTGGTTTAAAGTTTTCGTCTTCTAATGTCTCTAAGCCACGTTCACATTGTAGTTTAGAAATACCATACGCATATGCTGGCTTAACTAAACTGCCTTCGTTCAATGTCTTGTTCTTTGTGAATCCATATACGCTACATGAACTTGCACACACAAAACGTTTCACGCCTGCTTCTTTAGCAATGAATGCAAGATACATTGGTGCAGAAGAATTCTCAATAAAGTTTAAGTCTGGTCTGAACATCGCCATTGGATCATTAGATAATCCAGCAAGAAACATAATCGCATCGTATGAAGTCAACTCTGCCGGTTTGATATCCCAAAGACTTTTCTTTTCTTTTGATATGCTTGGGTTCAGTTTATCACCAAACCAAAAGTTGTCAATCACATGTACTTTGTATCCCAAATCAAACAAGTGATTAGAGAGTCTTGTGCCAATGTATCCTGCACCACCAACAATAAGAATATTTTTCATAATTAGAATTTTGGATTTAGTTTATATTCTGCAAAAGAACCTGCGGCTCTGTCTTTGTCTGATAGAATGATGTTTTCTTTTCCTTCAGCAAAATGTTTCCATATATCATTTAATCCTATTTCATCATCAAATGGGCTTATTGCAGATTCTGCTAATGGATTGTGTACTGCTGTGCATTTATACATTAGATGTGTATTATCCTCTAATGATAAAAATGCATGACCAAAACCAGGAGGAACCCATAGTTGAGTATTATTAATAGCACTTAATCCTTCGGCATGCCAAAAACCATATGTTGCCGAGTCTTTCCTAAGATCAACTGCAATATCAATTCCATTTCCGTGGGTTACACGAACCAATTTTCCCATTGGTTCATCCCATTGGAAATGAATTCCTCTTACAACATATTTTCGTGATGATGATTGATTGTCCTGAACAAATTTTACGCCTAGTACATCTTCAACCTTTGGGTTGAATGTTTCAGTAAAAAAACCACGATGGTCCTTATATACAGGTAATGTGATCGTTTTAACACCAGGGATTATTTTTGAATCAATTATTTTCATTATTACTCCATAAGTTAGTGACAGGTTATTCTGTTACGAGGAAACCTGTCGAAACCCTAAGCCGAGTTTAGGCGGCTAATGCGAAACGTGAGTCGTTTGCGTTTACTTTGTTTTCTTCTTTTTACATCGTTGCTGATGTGCTGTCCACTCTGTTACTCTTTGCCCTGTCGAAACTATGCACCCCCATCAAAAGCATTCTTAATCTCCAGCATACTTGTGGCGATCAATCCACTTTCAACCTTCTCTGATCCTGCGTCCAGTTTAGAATACTTTTGGTGGAGGTGGGGGGATTCGCACCCCCGTCCAGAACCCTTTTCTCTTTGCTTCATACAGCAATATCAATCATAAGGTGGCCAACCAGTGTCCGCCTTACTATCTTCTTCAAAATTATTCCAATCGTAGGTTGTCAGTTTGTAAATCCAAAATGCATGTAGTCCTACGATAAGAACAAATAATATTATATCACTATTTATCATGTTAGTCAATCAGTACGGCATCATATGCTTCACGGTAAGAAATAAAATCTCTGATGTAGTCGTTGCGTTTTTTAATGAACACTTGTGGATGTTCAGAGTCAACTGCTATCATAATTACAATTTGTGATACTGGTATACCAGTTCGTTCTTCATACATGACTGCATACGCAGAGCATTGCATAAAGTATCCTTTAATCCAACTCTCTTCTTTTAATTTGCTTGAAGTCTTAAAGTCAATGATAGATAATTTGCCATCATATTCTGCAATACAGTCAACTCTACCAGCAACTTTTAGATGATGAGAATACAAAGGAATCTCTAGTGCATGAATGTTATTTACATGTTCATCCAATAGAGGTTGTAACGTCTTGAACATAGCAACAGAATCAGGCATCGTCTTACGTGCATAGTCTTCTTCGTTGTTCAAATAGTTTTCGCAAATCTTATGTACTCTAGTTCCACGGCTGGATGCTTTAGTCGAAATACGATTGGCTTCTTCTTCACCAACACGCTTTCGCCATTCTATGATTTTATCTTTACCATGCTGAGATGTGATAGTAGTCACGGAAGGATATAGATTGCCTTCAGGCGTCTTGTAAAAACGCTTGCCGTTTATTGTTTCGGTTTCTAGGTCATAATCAATATCACAACCAACATGTTTAAAGTTCATTTTTACAGTACCATAAAGTATAGATTAAAGTATTTATCTCCGTTGCTTTCAACTCCACCAGAAAAATGTATTAAAGGAAGTATTGCCAAGTCTCTTAGTTTATCATAAATGTCAACGTCTGTCAATAGTAAAACATCATCCGACACATCTTTTAGATATGCATCTTCTAATTCAAATTCAAATCCTCGCTTATCGGTATTCTCATCTTTTACCGAATATGCTTGTGTGATTTTTTTTGTTTCTAAAAATTTTGGATATAAATCGAATCCGCTTGCATCTATCAACGATTTATAATTGTCTACCGACTTAAACCACTCATATCTAGTTATTGCACACTTTGATTGTGTCCATTTGAATCCAAACCCAAAACCTTTGAAATATGTTTCGCAATATATTTTATACTTAGCAACACCCGCATCGGCTTCAATTGCAAATATGACAAAATTACATGTCAAAAATTCACTTGACAACATGTCGATATATTTTTCTGGAAAATTATATTTCTTAACAATTTTTAATACGCTGTTGAAATTTGTAAACTTATCTTTCTTGCAAACGACAATGATACGATTCCTGTTAAATTTACTTTTGGTAAATTTGACAGAATGGTGTATTTTTATCTTATGATCTAGCCAATATTCACTTTGAAAATTTTGTAAAAATTCTTTTACGTGTGAGTTGTCCGTTTGAATTGAATCCAAAGCAATATACTTTGGATTCAATGAACTCATGTTTATATCGGATAAACTAATTTGTTGAGGTGGCTCCGTCTTCATGTTGTAGTTTCGCTAAAATATAATCTTTCACTAATGAGGAGCGAACAATGTCATCTACAGTAAATTCAATCTTTGTGAATGCATTCATGTGATATGCAATGTCAAAGAATTTAAGAATACCCGATACATCATTCTTCTTTTTATTTAAGTCGGTTTGTCGATAGTCACCGCACCAAATAATCTTAGAACGATAACCAACCCTTGTCATAACTGTATCTATCTCTTCGAATGTCATGTTTTGCATTTCATCCACAATAATGATAGCGTCATCAAATGACATACCACGAATGAATGATGTTGAAATGAATTCAATGTGCCCTTGTTCTTCTAATCTATCCCATGCATCTTTGCGACCAAAAAGGGTGTCGCAGATTTGACGATATGGTTGTTGATAGATTTCCATCTTCTCATTTACGTCACCTGGCAAATGTCCAATCTCTCTGCTTTGAACCGCAGAACGTACTACGATAATTTTATCAAATGGATTTGCTTTATCCATCACTTCTTCAATTGCTTTGTATAGCGCACAGAATGTTTTACCTGTACCTGCTACACCATGAAGTGCTACGAAATAGTCTCCACGTTTGTATGCTTCGAAAAAGAGTTTTTGGTTTTCTGTTAGTGGATCAAAAGTTTTTAAATCATCTAGTCTAAGTTTGAGTGTGTTATTGACTGCTTTGAGTCTTGTTGTTGATGATGGGATTTCAAGTTCATTATTCGCAGTTTTAACTGCGCTTGATTTTCTTGCCATTGAAGGAGCCTTTTTACTTGTTGTATAATGTATCCCCATTATTAGAACGTATTGACGTTTCCTAAAGGATGTGCTTCTTTAGCCTTGGCAAGGACTTCTCTAAATCCATTGTCTGGCTTTCGAATACCCAATCGAACTGGATCACCTAATGATGGGGCGCCTAGCATAACAGATTCATATTGAGGATTCTGTTCTAAGAATTCCTCTCTATCAGCAATTTTAAAAAGTCTTTCGATTATTTCACCTGTCTCACGATGGCGAAAGTTGTATGTTGGCATTCTTTACTCCGTATGAGAACCACTCTGGTGTTTCTCTGTTTTTCCATTTTGCAAAACTACTCTTATCATGTATATAGTAGTTTTGATACGAGCGAATAGAATCATTCGTCACCTTGTATATATCTGGCATTGCAGGCGTAGGTTCAGTAAATGGAATGTCAGCAATGTTCTCTGGAGGCATACAAAGATATTTTGCATATTTTTCACATGCATGATGTTTGCCATATCGATGTGTATACTCGGCCAACAGGTGAGTCCACATCTGATACAGCCACATATAGTTTTGTTTGCTTGCACGAACCCATAGATTTGACGGATGATTAACGTGTGATGCTTTCATCAAGCCGTATTCAATGATTTCGTTTTTCATGCGCCAACGTTGAATGTTACGATTATTTGAAGTCTTGTCTATGTATTTGTCACCATCAAGAACACGGTGTGCAGTAGACATGAGTTGTGCATACTCAATAATCATTTTGACAACGTGCTTGTCTAAGTGCATTTCAGCACAGACTTTTGGTTCGTGATTAAGATAAAAAATGTTCATATAAAATTCATTGAAATTGAAATTCTGTCTTTTTCATTAGTTCCATGTTGAACCATGTGCCTTAGATATGATCTAAAAATTAAAAGCATACCTTGTTTAGGTTCATATGAACATGTAGGACTATTAAATTTAGTTGAGTTCACGATATTTTTTGGCAACATCATATCAGGTTCACTTGGACTTTCAAATACTATATTACCACAACCAACTGGAGAAGTCAAGTAATATGCACAAGAAAAAATAGAATTGTTGTGTACGTGATACTCTTGGTAGTTATTTTTATCAGCAATGTTTACCCATGCATTCAATGGTGTATACATTGCCATTGAACCAAATGATTTTGAATATTCTATTACATGCTTATTGATTTTATTGACTAAAGGAAAAAAGGTTTTATCCTTAGTCAATTCATAAACACCAAAAGTATTGTACATGTTTCCTAGCCATCCTTTTCCTCCTGATGGGATATTTTCTTTATTAGTCTGAATGTATTCAGCCCAAGTATCGTTTTGTTCTTTGGGGAACAAATTTTCAACCCTATAGATGGCAGTAGGAAACCATTCATCAATCAATCTATTTTCTCCACAATTACTTTATCGCCTTGGTCTGTACCAAACGACATATTATCATAGTATACACGAACTAAACCCTTTCGTGCAAGTGAAACACAGGTAATACATGCACCAAAGTAATTTACATTTTCGGTAATATCTTCAATACATTGACTTGGCACACCTTCAGCACGGGATAACATTTCTGTCATCAATACAATGTCTTCCATACCATCATTAAATTCGCTATCACCTTCATCGATGATTTCCATTAATGTTTGCAGATTTTCATTAGATAACTTCTTAAAGAATTTACCCAATGAGGTGTATGGATTTCTCATTAGCATCTTTGCTACTGATTTTGTTACTGGCAATAGTTTATCTGATTCAATAATCTTTTCCATGCAGGGATGTGAGTTCTCAAAATCAATTGGGTTTTCCATTTAGTTTTCCATGTTATAATAAAAATCATTAATATATCTTTCACTATCGCCTAGTCTATGCATGTCGGATGAAGTTCTAATCCTAAAATTTTCTGGCAGAGAAGTTATAAAACTATTTGTACTATATCTCGCACCACTAATAACTTCTTTCACTTCATGCACCCAAAATGGATCCGCAGGAAAAATTAATGCATCTCCAGTTTTAAGTTCGACATTATATTTGCCATTAAAAAATGAAAATTGTCCTCCAGTATAGTCTTCATTTAAATTGAATGTGCAACTGGCGTGAACAAAATGATCCCAATCTATATGAGGATGAATCCAACCACCAGGTTCATATTTTAATAGTCTATACATATGCGAATATTTCAAAACATTCTTTAATGCATGTGTGTGAAACATTTTTTTTGATTCCAAATATTCAAGCCATTGTTGAATTAGGTTTTTTGTTGCAGAATGAATTATATCAAAGTTTTTTGTTCTGGGATTTAAACAAATTCGCTTGAAGGTAGATTGTGTTGGGTTTCCAGTAATTGCATGAGTACAATTTTCATATTCAAATTTATCTTTTTCTTTTTCATACTCGGAAATTAAAGATGAACATTGATCTTTAGTCAACGCATTTCTAACTATCAATAAGGAATCTTTATAATTTATTTCCATTAAATCTCCACGTATTTTAGTTTAAAGTCTTCAGCACGGTCTTCATAATTTATGTATCCACGTGGATTGCAAACAACCCTAGTAGTGCCAATCATATAATCAAATTCTTCGTGCGTATGCCCATGAGTCCACAATTTGATTTGTGGATGATTCAAGATGAAATCATCTAAACGGCTACTGTATGCACCATTCACAATCACTTCGGTTTGATATCGTGGATGCGTAGATGCTTTGCTAGGTGCATGATGCCCAACAACAACATACTTGTTTGGATTCATGCTTGCAAGCATAGCAATAGTCACTTGAATGTATTGTAACATTTTTTTGTGATCTTGTACAGTATCTTCTGGCAAGAATTTAGCAGGACGTTTATGAAACGTAGGAATCTGAGTGCCTTCTTCATTCACATTAAATGTTCGGTATGAAACCATTTCGGAATTACTATTTTCAATAACACGAAAATCATTCATCACACCACGAATGTGTGCAAGTGTAACAGGGTCTTGTGCGTTCATGTCAGTCCACAATGTACCGCCAATAAATGTTACGTCATCAATTGTCACATGCTCTTTATCAAGAATATGTAAGTTCTCAATGTGCCCAAGATAGTTTCGCAGAATCGTAAACGTTTCAGCATAGTCACCATTGTAGTGTTCATGGTTACCAGCAATGTAAATCACTTTAGGAAATTCAAATGTGCAACGTTTAAAGAAATCAACATAACGTTGACTTTTACCACTTTCTACAAGTCCATCAGATTCACGAAAATCTGCGGCAACGCAAATATCGCCAGACAGTATTAATACGTCAGCGTTTTCTTCGTTCTTTAAAATCAAGTCACCAAATTCAAGGTGAACATCGGATGCAATAGCAATTCTCATTTTTACTCTCAATCTGTATGAGGTGGGAGAACATATTCTTCACAATAAAATTTCAGTTTACGAATAGTCTCATTTACATCTTTATGCAGTATAGTAATACCGCCAGCGGCACCAAACGAATCAATTACATCTGGTGTATCATCCACCAATATGGTTGTGGATTTTGCGTATTCAGCTTTTAATTTACGCCCAGGTACAGTATTTATTTTAAATTCTATTCCACGTTCGCAAAGCCATTGTGTCTTTTGAATTGTCACTTCAGTATGATACTTCATTCCACCACTTGAAGTCAACATTTCAATTTCAATGTTTGGTATAGTTCGCACGTAAGCAAGCAATTCTTTTCCACCTTCGTACCAATCTAATGTAGCAAAGTTTTCACCTTCAATGAATTGAATCCAGTTACCAGAAAAGTTTTTTCTATCTCTAGATGAACCAGGACTTTCGCCAAAGAGTTCGATGTAACGTTTTTCAAAGTTACATAGCACACCATCCATATCTAGATATAGCTTGTTCACAACCATATAATCAATCCAACTACAATCATAATTACGAAATATTCCATCAGAGTGAAATGTTGAATTAGTTTATAAAACCAATTGTATTGTAACAATCTCTCATATATGCTAAATTTCATTCTGACATTCTCGCAATTAAATTTTCTAAAACAGGCTCAATCTCAAAAACAGGAATGCTTGACATATACTGAACGTATGTTACAACGTCAGCACCAGTCAAGCCTTGATCCCATGCTTCAAGGATGTATCGTTCTATTACTGCACGGTCATCCATTACTACTCCAATAATTTTATGTTCTAATATATGCTTCAGCAAACTGGCGGTCTTCAAAGTCTGCAACGTCTGTATCAATTTCATCTAACAGATTGACAGGTTTCTTTGCGGAAGACTTCGCCATTGCAGACATAATTCCATCAAGGGAATCGCCAGCACGAACAGGCACAGGAGTAACTTTCTTCGCTTTCGCAGGCTTAGCCGCTTTAACAACGGGAGCCTTAGCAGTCTTAACTGCCTTCACTTTAGCCGCTTTGGCAACAGGTGCAGTACCAGCGCCAACGAGTTCATAGCTTACAACGGTGCGACCATCACGATTAGCAACAACGGCAAAGCCAGTGTTTTTCTTGATTTCCCACAGATAAGTAGAAAGGCGAGTCGCAACGATACCATCAATCGCACGAATGGTGCTAACAGGTACAGGTGCTTTTGCGTTTTGCAAAACTTCAAAAATCTTTGTGTATTGTTGAACAGATTTAGTCATAATATATTTCCTTAAAAAGAGTTAACTAAGAGATACATGGTAACACACCATGGGGTGTTTGTCAAGCGGTAACAACAAAAGGTTTGTTCCATTTGCCAACGTTGATATGAGCATAGTAAGCGGTATCAAAATAATCCGACATTGCATCGCTACGGTCATAATAATCACCAGAATAAATCGCAGTAACGATTTTGGTCATTAGTTCTTTTGCTTTACCAGAATAATGATCCTGATAATAATAATGATTCACTTGGTCGTAACCGCTTTTATTGGGTTGAAAACCACGTGCAACTTGATAAGAGTCACGGCCGCAAGTTTCATTTGCATTTGCAATAAAATCAACAGGCGCAGATTTGATTGTGCATGTGATAGAAAGACTATCGCAACGCAAAGAATACTTAACACCAGTGCCTTTCAGCGCCTTGTCAAGGTTTGCTTTGATAACCGCTTTGCGTTCTTGGTTCATGTAAGCCATGTTCAATTTTCTCCATAATAAAAAGCATCAAGATCATACGATTGAGATTCATACATCATCATATCGTGGTAAGCATTAATTGTATCAAGAAACTCCTGATAAGTCAAGTCAATTTGTTCTTCTTGTTGCATAAAAGCAACAGTCTGTAATTCAGCATTAATCAAATCAATATTCATAATTAGTCCTTAATCTCACAACCAACACCTTAAGTATCGCATGAAAACCAGCACCTGTCAAGTCTTTTTTCGGTAATGTTGCAAAAAAACAACAGAATTAGGGCGGTTTTGGGCGGCTTTTAGATATAAGTTGATGCTAGAGTATGTCCGAACCCTCAGAGTCGCCCAAACGGCGGTCTAGGGCGTTCCTCCGTAGTACGGAATCAGCAGTTCTAAAGCGGCAATGAGTTTGATGTTTCC
>ENA-OUVC01000453-OUVC01000453.1-marine-metagenome-genome-assembly--contig:-NODE-453-length-27197-cov-3.478208_pt1 | contig 27197 bp, 18 predicted proteins | sample MGYA00248622_ERZ508571 | MGnify/ENA primary metagenome ERZ508571 (study PRJEB26236, sample SAMN06267175) | marine metagenome | isolation source: Columbia River Estuary | place: USA:Columbia River Estuary... | reverse complement strand
CTGGGCGAGGTAGGGTCAGCACTGCGTGCTGACCTAGTTGCCTTAAGGTAGGGGCGTGGTTTTCCGCGCCCTCCTTGCGTGGAGGGCAAGGCAAAGCCTTGCCTCTACCCGAGACAGGACGTGCGTCAGCCTTTGGCGGAAAGCCCGCGCAGCCAAGTGACCCAGCCCGCCGGGAGCCCGCGGGCCAAGGCGCCGCGCACAATCTTTTCGTGGTATACTTTTGAGGGGAGGTGCGGTCCGGTGATGTCGATGACCTTGAAGGCATCACATTCCAGCGGGCATTCCTCGACGCCGGCTTCCCAGACGGTGACGGTCACGCGCTTATAGGGTGAACCTTCGGCCTCCCCGAGTCGCTTCCAGTCGTCCAAGGTGAGTTCGTAGACGGCCCCCCAGACGCCAGGCGAATCCATGTCTTCCAAGATATCAGCCGAACCGCCGCCCCAAGTCGTGCTCATGTGCGTGAATGCGAGGCGGTGCTTGGGTAGGAAGGCCTTGCCGCGGTATTGCAGGCCCGGGCAGCGACGTTCCATCTGAGCGGCGTCAAGGTTAGAGGCGTAAGCGAAGTAATACCGGCTCATTAGGAAGGAAGGTGAACTGTGCCCTAAACCGCCCGGGAGGCAAGAGGGGACGGCGCGCGAAGCGCGAGAAAGCTAGAAACCGTGCAAAGGTGTAAAGGTGAACGAGAGTTCGGAGTACAGATTACGGAGTACCGATAAAGGCGGGGGTCGGACGCGACGCAGTCGCGCCCCTACCTAGATGCAGTCACCTGTGCACTTTTACACTTTTGCACCTTTGTACTTAACTCTCCAAGGCGGCTAGGTCAGCACGCAGTGCTGACCCTACCTCGCCGCTAGCCAACCAGTCCCCTCTGTTCTTTAAAACTTCTTCGCCACGCCGACGTAGACCGAGCGGGGTTGGGCACCGTAGCCCAAAGCGGCCGGTGGGGCGGTTTCGCCGCCGATGTTTTCTAGGCGGAGGGTTAGGTCCGTCGAGTCATCCCACGCGAAGCGCGCCCAGCCCCGCCAGACTAACGAATTCGGGAGGTCGACGCGTTGGGAATTGCCCCAGTCGTAGTCCACGCGCCCATGTAGGAGCGTGACGCCTGCGCCGAAGCTCCAGCGTTCCGTGGGCGTGATCTCCGCCCCAGCCGAGAGGGTGAAGGTCGGACGGCGCAGTAGCGACTCTCCAGCGGCGACGACGCCCAAGTAATTGGTCAAGGCCTTGGTCTGTAAGGAGGTGGCCGCGCCGAAGAGGCGAATGCCCTTGGTCGGACGGGCCTCGACGCCAAGTTCGACCCCGCGGGTGCGCGCCTTGGCGATGTTGAAAGTTTTATAATTATCGTTCGGGTCGTAGTCGATCAGGTCAGTCAGGTTGTTTTCAAACGCTACAAGGGTCCAGTTCGGGCCGGATGCATCCGTGCTATTGAAGCGTAGGCCAGCTTCGAAGGCGCGGTTGGCTTCGGGACGGAGGATGAGGTTTTGCGAAGTGCCGTAAGCGAGGTCGTTCGCCGAGGGCGCCCGGTAGGCGGTGGCGGCCTTTAAGTGCGTGGTGACTTGTTTATTTAAAATATGTCCCCAGGTCACTTCGCCCGTCGTCTTGCCCGCGAAGTCGCTGAAGTCATCGCGTCGGACGCCGACCTTAAGTCGGTCGGAGGCCGTGGGCTTCCAGTCGGCATGCGCCCAAAGGCCAAACGATTCAATCGTGTTCGCCCACGGGGTCGCATAGGCGAGCTGATTAAAGGCATTCCGCTCGTAGGTGGCCCCGAGTCCGAACGATAAATCACTGCGCGCTTTCCAATCCGCGTAGGCGGTCAGTTCATCGGTGGCTAGGCGGTAGCTTTGTAAGTCGCCGCCGGTGAAGCTGCGCACATGCGAGCCGCCACGCGACCAGAACGCGGTGGCCGTGGTGATGGCATCCACATAGCGGAGGCCCGGGGAAATCAGCCAGCCGCTGTCGTTCTGCCAGTCGACGAGGCTAGGCGCGGTTTCGGAGCCGGGCAGTCCGCCTCGTCCGAGGTCAGCCGAGCCAATCAGGTCGGCGGTGAGTTGCGGGGATAGCTGCCAAGCGGATTTGACTAAGGCTGTGGACGCCTCGCGTCCGCCGTTAGCGCGCCACCCGTCGTCATGCGAGGTCGTAACTGAAAGGGCCGTCCCCTGCGTCGCGGCTTGGCCGGCGCGGGCGTTATTCATCGCGAAGGCGTAGCCGACCGAAGCGCGCCCGTAGGAGCCTGCTTCTGCCTCCAGCGAAGATCCCGGCTTGTAGGTCAGAGGATTCTGTAAGCGGAGGTCGACGACGCCGCCGAGGGAGTTGGCACCGTAGAGGGAGGATGATGCCCCGCGTAGAATTTCGACCGAGGACAACCCGAAGAGCCGGTAGCGTCCGAGCTCATAGCTGCCCGAGAACCCAGCGGGCAAGCGGCGGCCATCGAGTAGGACTGCGGTGTGGGCGGAGTTGGTGCCGCGGGTGAAGAGGGAGGATTGCGAGCCTTCTCCGCCTTGCTCGGTGGCGAAGACGCCGGGGGTGGTGCCTAAGAGTGAGGTCAGCGAGCGGTAGCCAGACTCAGATGCTTGGGTGGCGTCGATCTTGGTGACAGAGGGTGACGCTTCGGTGACGGGGGCTGGCTGGCGTGTTTCGACCACGACGGTCTCCGGCAGCTGGACGGCTACTTGGGCCAGTAAAAGGGCAGGGAAGACCAAAGACATAACGGCATAAATCCCCCAGTCTGCGAAGGTGGCAAGTCTCATCCGATGCGAAAGGGCTGGAGAAAACTTTGGGATGTGTCATACGTTGCGCATAGATGGGCTCTGAAACCGTGAATGAACCAAACCTCGGCGCCGTGCGCCAATTCTCTATCTTTGTGGAGAACAAGGTTGGCCGTCTGCACGAGCTCGTCGAATCCCTCGGCCAAGCCGATGTCCATATCATGGCGCTCTGCCTCGTGGACACGACCGACTCGACGATTATTCGCATCGTGGTCGACTACCCCGAGCGCGCCGAGGAGGTCCTCAACGCCCACCGCTTTGCGCACGATGCCGTCCCAGTGGTCGCGATCGAACTACAGTCCGAGGCCCAGCTCAAGGACGTCACCGGCATTTTACTCAAGGCCGAGATCAATATTCATTACGTCTATCCGTTCTTATTCCGCCCCAACGGTCGCTATGGCTTAGTCGTCCGCACCGAAGCCCAGGAACTCTCCGCCTCTGTTCTCCAGCAGCACGGCATCACGGTCCTCGGTCGGAACGATATTGCACGATAGTTCGGGGGGACTGGTGGGCTAGAGTATGGTTGGCTCGGGGAATGGTAGGGTCAGCACTGCGTGCTGACCTAGCCGCCTTGGAGGGTTAAGTGAAAAGGTGCAAAGGTGTAAAAGTGCACAGGTGGCTGCATCTAGGTAGGGGCGCGACTGCGTCGCGTCCGACCCTCTTTATCGGCACTCTGTAATCTGTACTCCGAACTCTGCTAAGTCAGCACTGCGTGCGAACCTAGCTGCCTCTCGCGAGCTGCGCTCGCGGGTAGGGGCGTGGCTTTGCCGCGTCCTCTGTTCATCGCCCCGGTTCCCGGTCTCCCTCTTCAGCGTCCTCCGTAATCCGTCCTCTGTACTCTGTAATCTGCTTTAACCTTTGCACTTTTGCACCGGCCTCCGGCCAATTTGCACCTTTGCACGGCTTCTTTGCCCCCCCCTCCCCCCCCAAGCCCCAAGCCTAGGGTATTCACCCTACGAATCTAGGCTTACCTAGTTCTGGGGTCTTTTCTTTAATGCTGGGGTCGGTTTGAGCCCCTCAAAGGGTAAGCGCCGATAGATTTGGTGTATGTGCTTCAGAGGCGGGCCGGGAGGCCCGCCTCTTCCATTTTCACCCCATCCACGGTTCCTAATAGGCCCATTATTTATGAGGTAGGGTCAGCACTGCGTGCTGACCTAGGGGAATCGAAAGACAGGCTAGGTTGGCACGCAGTGCCAACCCTACCCGATGCAGTAGGGTAGGGGCGCGACTGCGTCGCGTCCTCTGTTCATCGCCCCGGTTCCCGGTCCCCCTTTTCAGCCCCATCCGTCCTCCGTCCTCCGTACTCTGTACTCCGAACTCTCGTTCACCTTTGCACCTTTGCACAGGCCTTCGGCCGATTTGCACCTTTGCACGGTTACCCTGTCCCTTCGTCTACTTGGTCGGCAGCTTATCGACGTCGACGGAGGGCGGGGTCTTGCTTTCCGGAATCTGGAGGACGATGCCGCGCTTACCCTTGGGCTCACCGTAGCCACCAGTGCTGAGGACAACGCCGTTGCCTTCGACGTAGTGGTCGAAGTCGCTGCGGCCAAGTTCAGCAGTGGCGCTCGACTTGGCATCGCGGAGTTGAATCCACTTACCTTCGGTGTTGCGGATCCAGATATTGGAATAGTGGCAGTCGCGCTTCTGCTGGCCCGAGGAGCCTAACCAGTCTTCCACGAAGGAGTACAGGCCATCGAGCTTAGCCTTGGTGTTGGGGCGGCGGAAGGAGGTCAGGAACTTCCACTGGCCACCGTCAAGGCGCACATAAGTCGAAAAGATCGCGCCCGTGCCATCCTGCTTTACGCCCAGGAGGAACGCATACGTTTCATTGTCCTTCCAGGGATATTCCAAGTGGCTGTGGCCACCCGAGCCTTCGTGGTCAAAGGCATAGGCCTTCACGTCGTCGCCCTTGGCGAGCATGCGCACGATCGAATTCTTCAGCTCCTCGGAGTCGGCGCCTTCCTTCTTCACGGCGTTCTTCACGTAGCCCGAATCCCAGAGCGAGTAGATGAACCAGCGGTCGTCGGGGTTCGTGCCGAGGGCGCGACGCTGGAAACCAAAGTAGCCCTGGCCGAAACCGAGGACGCAGTTGTAGGTCGCGGCCGGTCCAGGGGCTGACTTGGCTTCCGCGTAGGCCCAGAGGGCGGTTTCGCCCTTGGGTACCGGGTAGCCGTAGTGCACGGACTGGGCGTTGCCGTTGGGGAGTGCCCAGAGGTTGGCGTTGGTGCCCTTGGTGATGATTAGGCCGTTAACGGTCACAGGGGCATCGCCGTCAGCCTTGCTAGCAATCGCGATGAGGTAAGTGCCGGCCTTCGGGAACGATAGGATGAAGTCAGCAGACTGGGCGATCTTGCCCGAACCGGTCAGGGCTAGGTCGACAACCTTGGAACGCGTACGCACTTCTTCGAGGTTGTCGGTCGCCGTAACTTGGAGGGTGCGCTTGATACCTGCAGCTAGCGTGAAGCGCGCGGCAAAGGTGACCTCGCCGGCCTTTTCGACGACGACCGGGACGAGCAGCATGCCGTCCGCTTTAAAGGTAGCGGCACCGAGGCCACCGCGGTCGCCGATGGAGACTTCCTTGTTTGCGGCATAAGCGGTCTTGAAGTTCACGGCCGGCGTAGCGCTGGCGTTCGCACCAAAACGGAAGCCATGCACAACGACGTTACCTTTACGCTCGCTGGCTTCCAGGGAAAGGGCAGTCGGGATAGTTGCGACGACGCGGGCGGTGCCGAGTTCGACCCACTGAGGCTGGCCGGTGCCTTGGACGTCTCCGCTGATAGCCTTGTTGGCGAAGCGGCCGGCGAGTTTCACTTTGCCATCCTTCGGCAGGGTCACCTGCACGGCCACCGTGGTCTCGCCATCCGCAGCAAAGGTGAACGTAGCCGTCAGGCCTTTGTCGCCGTTAAACTTGGCGAGGCGCTTACCATCGACCTCTTCGAAGCGCGCCCCGAAACGCGTCGGGCCAGTGGATTCGAGGCCGACGTCATTGGCCGCCAGGGTCGCGACGAGGCAGGGGAGGGCGGCGAATAGCTTGAGGAAGCGCATGGGGATAGGTCACAAGTTGAACGCTCCTCCCACCGCAGCCAACCCTCTTAATCGAAAGATTTGGGGCGTTTGCGTTGGCGGAGCCGACGAGAGTGTATTGGGTGGGTCAGCACCACGTGCTGTCCTAGCTGTATCTCGGGAAGGGGCGCGACTGCGTCGCGTCCCTTCGTCAGCAGATGAAGAATGCCAATCCGCTCGGCTATACTCGAGTTCCTTTGCTCAACGGACGCGACGCAGTCGCGCCCCTACCTCATTGCCGCCCCCTTTTAGCCCCCTTACTTTCTTAATCGTTCCTCTGACCTCTGAAAAGCGAACTCATCGAGGACAGCATGTGGTACTGTCCCTGCCATTCCCCTAGCCAACGCTACTCCAGCCAACGAGTCCCCCTCCGTATTCCTCTTCATTTTCCCTTAAGGCAAAAGTAACACTAGAGGCCTTCACTCGGTGCGGGTTTGCGGTCATTGTATCTTCACGGGCAGCGCAGAGGGCACCCGTAAAAACCAAACCAACACGCCAATGATCAACACCCGTCTGATCGGAATGTGTGCCCTCGTTGCCGCGGCCTCCTTGGTCGTGGCCGACGATACGCACCTCAACCCGGACCGTTCGGCACAGCAGCCCGCGCTGCGCCCACGGCCCGTCCTCCGTCCGTCCATCCCGAAGGTGAATCCGGCCAAGCCGCTCCTCGGTGACCCGCTCGCGGGTCTGACGACTGAGCAGCAGCAGCTCTTCGCCGACGGGAAGGCCGACTTCGAAAAGTCCGAAGATGTCGAAGGCGGCCTCGGGCCAATCTTCAATGAGAGCTCGTGCGTCGCTTGCCATAGCAGCGGAGCCATCGGCGGCGGGAGCGCCCGCAATGTCACGCGCTTTGGCCTGACCAAGCATGGGAAGTTTGACCCGCTCGACGCCCTCGGTGGCTCGTTGCTGCAGGACCAGGCGATTTTGCCGGCAGCCACGGAAACCGTGCCCCCAGAAGCTAATACGATCGTGCATCGCAATTCGACCCCGCTCTTTGGCTTGGGCTTGATTGATGCGATCCCGGATGAGGCGATTCTGCGCAATATTCGTAAGCAGCCCATCGACGGCGTCAAAGGCAAGGCGGTCGTGACGACTGACATTGTCAGCGGTAAGTCCCGCGTGGGTCGTTTTGGCTGGAAGTCCCAGCAGACGAGCGTGTTGGCCTTCGCGGCTGATGCCTATGCGAATGAGATGGGTGTGACGAACCGCTTCTTCCCGACGGAAAACGCTCCGAACGGTGATGCGGTGAAGCTCGCGAATGCTGACTTCGTTCTGGATCCCGAAGATGCTCCCGCGACGGGTTTGGCCGACTTCGAGAAGGTCGCGAACTTCATGAAGTTCCTGGCCCCGCCTCCGGGCGTGAAGCTCACGCCGACCGCCGCAGCCGGCCAACAGCTCTTCACGGTCGCGGGGTGTGCCGTCTGCCACGTCCCGAGCATGACAACCGCCCCGAGCAAGGAGCCCGCGTTCGACCGTAAGGAAGTGCGTCTCTATTCGGACCTCCTCCTGCACGACATGGGTTCGCTCGGTGATGGTATCGTCCAGTCACCAGCCGGTGCGCGCGAAATGCGCACTTCGCCGCTGTGGGGCCTGCGTTACAGCGCACCCTACCTGCATGACGGACGTGCCACCACGGTCGAAGCTGCTATTCTGGCGCACGACGGTGAAGCGAAGGTCTCGCGTGAGCGTTACCTGAAGTTCACCCCCGCCCAGAAGAAGCAGCTCTCCGAGTTCCTGCTCTCAATCTGAGTGTAGGGAAGGGTCGGGACTGCATAACGATCTCACGCCAAACCAGGGCGGCCTCCGGGCCGCCCTTTTTGTTGGGGTAGGGTCAGACTGATGGCAGGAATCCGATAATCAGATGGAATAAGCCCGCCGCTGATTCACCGATTCAACCAATCAACTTCTCCACCGACCTTCAGCACCGTCGCCCCCTGCTTCAGTCTTGGATAAGTCTCACCCAGTGCCTTCGGTTCGAATCCAAGCACGACAGTCAATTCCATCTTGGCTGGGTCGAAGCGATAAGAGCAGCCTTGAATCACGCGGCTTTTTTGTTCCGAGCTGGCGTCATCCTTAAAGGCCTTCCACTGCGTCTGCCAGTCGGCCAAGTTCATCGGAGGTTGTTTCTCGAAGGCGAAGAGTCGGTCCGTTCCGGAACCTCCGTAGAGGTTACCGTCGAGTTGCCGCCCAGCACACCTGAATTGGTCCGGGGCGGTCAACTTCAGGCGCAGGCCATTTCCGCCGAGCATGAGGTTCTGCTGGATGGCACACCGCTCCGCGCTCCAGTTACCGGTGCGCTTGCGTTCGATCGAGAACTCCACGTCGGCCTGCTTCGAGCCCACGAAGAGGTTGCGAGCGATGGTCACGCCGCCCGATTCGCGGGTACGTACGCCCACCTCGTTTTCAATCAGGATATTGCCTTCGACTAGGCACGGCTTGGCGGGCCCGATCTCAAAGTCGATGCCGGCGCCTTGATTAATGACCGTATTCTTGACGATGCGCGTGTCCTGTCCGCCACCTTGATCACACCAGATACCCCACATCACGTAGTTATCTCGGACGAGGTTACCTTCGATGACGGAGTTATTGGGGTTATGCAGCTTGATGCCGGCACTTTCCCAGCGCTTCTTGCCGGTGAAGCGGAGCCGGTTATTCCGCTCGACGACGTTGCCGCGAATGGTGAGCGAAGAGCCATTATAACTGGCTGTCCCGCCGGCACCGTTATCAGCGATGAGGTTGCCTTCGACCATGTGTCCGCGCGCGCCAGTGGCCTTACCGTTCTCGCCTTTCTCGAGGTCGACCGCTTCGTTGCCTTCATTGCCGAGGTCGAGTCCGATGCCGTTGGCGAAACGGAGGATGTTGCCACGGATCACCCAGTTCCGGCCGGAACGCGTGCCAACCATGCCGGCCTGTTGCCAGGCCGCATACTCCTTTTCCCAGAAGTTCGAAGGGTATTGGTTCCCGCAGCGTTCAAAGACGAAGCCTTCAATGGTAATGAAGCCGAGCTGACGTTTATGCGGCGCGAATAAACGCCGCTGGTTGGTCACCTCGACGGCGTGCCGGCTCGGCTGGTCGTCGGCGAAGTGGATGCTCAATGTGCCGTTGTCGTAACGCCAAGTCTTGGGGCGCTTGGCGTGTGCGGCCGCATTTGGTTCCTGTTCGTAGCACTCATCGTCGACGAACACCTGTCCCAAGTTGAACGACAGCTTCGGGTCGCTGTTCGGGTAATTGCGCTCCGCCTCGGGTTGGCCCTCGCGGCCGTAGGGCGTGGAGGATGACGGAATGCGGAAGGGATTGCCCCCGTCCACATGACTCGTATCGGCAAAGAGCGACTCGTCGAGTGGGCCCGAGTAGATACCGGCAGCGACCTTTTTCCAGGTTGGCTTCCAGGGCGTCGACCCGCGCACAACCGCGCCATGCTTCTCGGAAGATTTAAAGATGATTGGTGCGCCCTCCTTGCCACCGCGGGGTGGGGCGATACGTTCTCGATAGATTCCTGGGGCTACCAGCACGGTATCTCCGGGCTGGGCCTTTTCGGCTGCCTGTTGGATGGCGCGGAATGGCTTGGCCGCGCTCCCATCGCCTTGGCCGTCGCCCTTAACGTTCACATGGAGGGTTGCCGCTGCGACGGATAGGCAGCTGGCACAGAAGAGCAGGGCGGGGCGGAGCATGGCGGAAGCGACCGCATCTTGAGGACTGATTCTTAGTCCGTCACTCCCAAGTTTTATTACGCATATTACCACAAGGCCCACTCATTCTGCCGGGCGCATCTCCCGGTCCTCCCGTACTCCGTACTCCGAACTCCGTACTCTGTACTCCGTAATCTGTTATCCGTACTCTATACTCCGTCCTCATCCCCTAGCATTTCCCCTCAGCGCTTTCCGCTTGTCACTCCCTCGTCCCCATTTACTTTTACCTCAGGTGTGTAGGCGGCTAAGACCCGCTGAGATTCCTATCAAGAGGGCGCGAAAGCGCCCTCTCTCATTTGATGACGGTCCGCCCTCGCTCTTGGAAGTAGCGCTCGCAGCGTTTTGTTAGCCAGCGCGATTTATGATTCTTGAAGTAGCCAGTGGGCTCCGTCCCTTGCTTGGTCAGGTAGGCGAGTACATCGCAGGCTTGCAGGAAGTCGCTCGCCTTCGAATCCCTGCCGAAGGGTTGATCTGCTAGCAGTGTTCCGATGTCTAGGTCTGTTCTGACCCGCACGAGCCAATGGCTGGCGGGTGCTGTTCGATGATCGTCACAGATGACCAGCAGCCCTGGAACTGAGCAATGTGTGTTGTCGGCGGAGATTACCCATGCCGAGGCCTCGCTAAGGAGGCTTGTCCAAGCTGACACGAGGACGTCCGCCTGCTCTGTTCGCTTATCGATGACTATACGAATGGAGGTGACAACACTCAGTTCTCGAAGGGTCTCAAGCAGATGTAATGCGACCTTTACTCGTTCCATTCTGCTCAACTTAAAGTGTTGTAGGCTTCGGCCCAAAAGCTCGCTTGCATGGATTTCCGCATGCATTGGCAGTCCGAAGGAACGTTCCATCCTCTGAAGCATTTCTCCCAAGGCTGCTTGGACCGCGTGCCAGTTCGCATGATGGACTAAGAGGCCGCACAGCACGAAGGTATGGTTCTCGGGGTTGTTGCGACCGGTGTCCCCGCTTTCGTCGACGTAGAGCAGATGCATGCTTGGCATCCTCCAATCGCCAAGGCGGTTTAACAATCGATCAGCCTTAGGGTTGAGTCCCTGAGGTGGAAGAGAGGGGCATCACTAAGGTTATGATGACGTTTCACTTAACCGTGCTCCATTTCCTGCCACTCCGAACTCCGTCCGCTGTACTCCGTACTCCGTACTCCGTCCGCTGTACTCCGTCCGCTGTACTCCGTCCCCCGTAATCTGTACTCTGTACTCCGTACTCCGTACTCCCCCTCTAGCAATCCCCCTGAACTCTTCCGCCCGCCCGTATCGCCGGGCGCGGTGGTCTCCGCTCTAGACTCCTATTACTTTCAGTCTTATACCTAGGAGCAACCCCGCCCCCATGACCACCCGTCGTACCTTCCTGTGTAATTCCCTCGGTGTGCTTGGCGCCTTGAGCCTCTCGGCTCAGGTCCCCTTTACCAGCGAGCCCCGTAAGGTCCGCGTTGGCATCGTGGGGGGCCGCTTCGGCGCGACCTTCCAGTTCCATGAGCATCCCGATTGTATCGTCGAGGCCGTGAGCGACCTCCGCGCCGATCGCCGCGCTGCCCTGCAGAAGACCTACCGGTGTGCCAAAGCCTACCCTTCGCTGGAGGAGCTCATTAAGGACCCCAAGGTCGAGGCCGTCTTCTTGGCCACCCCGGCGCCCGAGCATGTCCGGCACACGCTCCTTTGCCTTGCGGCTGGCAAGCACGTGCTCAGCGCGGTCCCCGCTGCGATGACCCTCGAGGAGTGCGCCCAGCTTGTGGGCGCGGTGAAGCAGTCTGGCCTGACTTACATGATGGGCGAGACTAGCTGCTGGCAGCAGCTCACCATCTCCGCGCGCAAGTTCTACCAGGAGGGCGCCTTCGGCCGTCTCTTCCACGTGGAATCCGAGTATCACCACCCCGGGCTCGAGTCGCTCTACTTCGAGAACGGCCAACGCACCTGGCGCCACGGCCTGCCGCCGATGCATTACCCGACCCATTGTACCGCGCACTTGCTTGGTATCACGGGCGAGCGCCTCGTTGAGGTCTCGTGCCACGGTTGGGGCGACGATGATCCTATCTTAAAGGACAACGCCTATAAGAATCCTTTTTGGAACGAGACGGCGCTATTCCGGACCAATCGTGGAAACTCCATGCGCGTGGCCGTTTGGTGGCGTGGGGCGCAGAAGGGTGGGGAGCGCGCCCGTTATTATGGAGACCGCATGAGTTTCTACCAGGCCGACCCTGCGGGCCTCGGTGGCCCCGTCATCGTCCGGGCGAAGGCGACCGCGGAGAAAGATAGCGGCGGCTTCTCGCGGTCCGCGCAAGTGGTCGAGCGTTATGCCGCGCCCGCGTGGTGGAAGACCGACCTCTTACCGGAACCCCTTCGCCACGACAGCGGCCATGAAGGCTCCCACTGTTTCATTACGCACGAGTTCGTCGATTGCCTCGTCAAGGGTCGGAAGCCCTTGGTCGACGTTTACGCTGCCGTGGCCTTCACCGCCCCCGGGATGATCGCGCATCAATCCGCCTTGCAGGGCGGGGCCACGCTTAAAGTACCCTCGTTCGACTGAACGGGGCCTCCGGAGCCCCTGTTTACGGCACTTCCGCGCGACCCTCCTTCGTGCCTTGACCATCGCCCGCCTCTCCCCATTACTGCCTATCCCCTGAACTAACAGAGGACCTGGAGAGGTGGCTGAGTGGCCGAAAGCGCCCGTTTGCTAAATGGGTATACCCCAAAAGGGTATCGTGGGTTCGAATCCCATCCTCTCCGCCACTTTAACGCGGAAAAACCCCCTCAAACGGACTTTGCGTGCGTTTGCGTCTCGAAATGCGTTTGCTGTCGTGGGCAAGGTGGGCGGGAAAAAGCGGTTTTGACGCGGCAAAACCGCGGCAACGTTGACCGAAGTCGGTCTCATCATGGGAAATGCACCCATCCTCCTGCGTCTCGCTTCGGAGGCATGAACCCCGCATATATGCATCCCAATCCCACGCCCGGTTCCGTCACCTTCGACGGGGGCATCAAGGTATTCCCGCGCCGCGAAACGGCCGGCAGCTGGCAGGTCTCCTGGCGCTCCTCCGGCAGCCGCCGGTACCGGACCTTCCGCTTCCATGAGGACGCCATGACCTACGCCGAGCGGCTGTACCATGAGGTCCGCCGGAAAGGGCAGGTGGCCGCCGCCAACGACCTGACCCCGGGGGAGCTCGAGTTGTGGCGCCAGTTCCGGGAGGCGACCAACCGGGCCCCGTTGCCTGAGGTCCTGGCGGTCTGGAATGCCCACCAGAAGCTCGTCAATGGCATGTCGCTCGGGGAGATGCGGGACAGGTTCCTGGCGGCCCGTCAGCAGGAGGGCGCGTCCAAGAGCATGAACCTTTGGCTCCGGAACTACATCGGTCGGTTCCTGGAGGGCAGGGATATCAACCAAGCATCCAATCTGATCACGCCTCAGGACGTCCGCGACTGGCTCGATTCCTTGGCCGCCAAGGGATTATCCCGGACCACGGTGCACCATCACCTCCGCACCCTGTCCATGTTCTTCAACCGATGCGTGGCCGAGGGATGGGTCAGCCGGAACCCCTGCATGGCCATCCAGTTCCGCCGCAGGCACACGGAGGAGATCAAGGTGCTTTCGTTGGAGGATGCCCGGAAGGTGTTCAAGGAGGCCGAGGGCACACGCATGGCGGGCATGCTCGCCTTGGAGGCTTTCGGAGGTCTGCGCGCCTCCAGTGCCTTCCGGCTGGAGCTAGCCGACATCAACTTCGAGGAGCGCAGCATCCTGTTGCCCGCGTCCAAGCACAAGACCGGTCGCCGCTACCTGCTGGAGAAGCTGCCCGACAATCTCTGGGCATGGCTGGAGAAGGCCAAGGCGATCGATGGCTCCTTCGGCTTCAGCTCGGCGGTGTACGGCAAAGTGAAGGCCGCCCTCTTCGCCCGGGCGGGGGTGGTGAACCCCGGGAACATCCTACGGCATTCATTCTGCTCTTACCATGTGGCCTTGCACATGGACGCGGGCAAGACGGCCCTCCTCATGCAGCACGCAAGCCAGCACATGCTTTACCGCCATTACCGCGGGTTGGCCAAGCATGCCGACGCCGAGGAGTACTTCAAGATGGTCCCCGACCCGTCGGCGCCCCCTAAGCCTTCTTTCCGTGAGCGGTATTCGGAGTCGTTGGGCAAGGTGATCCGTCTGCGCGGACCGGCGCGCAAGCGGCCTTTGCCTCCTAAGGCTCAGTGGCCTTGAGCGGGCTTGTCCACAGATGCTTGCTCACGGTCTGTGAATTTGCTGCGCATAACTTTTCGCATCGGTTTTGCGCCAAAAAGTACGCGGCGATTTCTTGCCGACATAGCGTCTCAAATCGTGCCAATGCGGATCAGCGGACGGATTACACGGCGTTTTTACGCGTTAGGAACCGTGCCAAAATCCGACGTACCTGCGGAGTGTCAGTAGTTTTTGCCCACAACTGCAAAACGTGCACAACATGCCTAAATCTGCAAAATATTTTCTTCTGTTCAAGGGGACAACTGGGCCACTCAATGTCATTGTGCGAAGGTCATGGCCGACGCCTAAACCCCCATGGAACAATCCCCCCATCTCCCATCCCGCCCACATCGTCCAATCCGCGATGGGCTCCGTATGCCAGCCCGGCGCCGCAGTAATGTGGCCAGCGAACTTAAGAAGCAACCGGCCCAAAGGAGCCTGAGCGAAATCGATTTCCGCTGGGTCGAGTCCGACGAGATGGAGTTCGTCGTGACGCACTGCGAGTACTTCTGGGAAGCCATCCGGCTGGTTCGCGAGCGACTCGTCAGCCAGGGACGTGATCCAAGCCTGCTGCGGCGCTTGGATGGCGAAAGGCTCGACTCTTTGTGTCAAGGCAAGGGGTGTGATCCCGATTGGTCGCCGTTCTTCATGGGGATGTTGCACGTTGTCGCAAGGCTTCGCCAGCATGTGCATTGCGATGTCGAGCGATTGCCCCTGTCGCAGGACATGTTGCCTGCCTTGCGGCACGTCATGCTGGAGCTGAAGGTCGATCAGTACATCGAGGTCATCTGGTCGGACGAGAAGGAACTGGGCGACTGGCGCTTATTCAATCCGCACAGGCGCAGCATGGAGGTCTTCATGCCCAGGGCGACGGTCGGATCCGTCAACAAGATGGACGTCGTCGGGAAGGTGCTGCGGTTCCTGGATGCCAATGAGTCGGTCGCCAAGATGAGCGGCGGGCGGCATTCCCATCGTCTCCTGCACCTGGCGTTCCTCAGGTACACCATCGGCCGACTCGAGGGCAAGGATCACGCTACCTTCCGCGGGTTCCTCGGGGAACGACCGGCCGGCGCCACCGATTACGGCGTCAACTTGATGGGAGGGAGGTCCTACGACCCGGCTCCCTCCTTCTGGTCATCCTCCATAAGCAAGGCCCAGAAGCGCATCGTGGAAGCCGCCGACGCGCTCTTCGAACTGGCCACAGATTCATCGAACCCTGATGAGCAAAAATAAATCCATTCGGAAAGACAAGGGAGGCGATTTCATGGAAGATGCCCACCGCATGGAAAACCTATCTTCGCAAAAGCACGAAACCCCGGCCGAGCTGTTGACCACGGAACCGGCGCCTGCCGCTACGGCCGCGGTCACCTTCAGGCTTAGCGCTCCCCAGATGCGTAGGCTTCGCGAACATGCCGTGCTGCTGCGGATGGCCCCGTCCGCCCTGGTGCGGCGTATCGTCATCGGCGCCATGTCCAACCTGATCGAGGAGAAGTCCACATGAGCCAACAGGAACTACCCCAGCCAAGCCCCATTCCGCCCATGCCGGCTCCTTCCGGCCTGACACCCCGCCCGCGCGCCATCCTGCCCGTTTACGTGGCGGAGATGCTTGAGCGGCTCACCAGCCTTGAAGTCCAGATTGACGAGACCAGTAAGCGCATCGGCTCGCTCGAGGACGGGTTGACCGATATCGTCCGTAACTTCGCCAACTGCCAGGAGGCAGGTAAGGTTCCCGTCAATTACGCAGGGTATACTCCTCGCCAGTTCGCCACCTTGGTTGGACGGAGCATCTGGTGGGTCTACCGCCGAATCGAGGAAGGGAAACTGTCGCGGATGCGTAGCGGCCTGATTCCCCGTAACCAGCTCGACGAGTACCTGCGTACTTCTTCAGGCACTCGGATTGCGGCTCGTCGACGGCGGCAATCAGGCATGGCTGAGGGAGGCCGGGTAGACTCCGTCTGACTTGGTAGTCCGCCTGTCACTACGTTTTTCCTCTTAAGTTCCCATCCAGAGCCTTTTCGCGAAGCCGGCCTAGTTCCGGCCCATGATATGAAACACCAGCACGCAAGCCAGACCGCACAGGCCCCGCATGGGGCCAGCGCAACGGACCCGGAAGCCTCCGGCAACCGTTGGGCGCGGCAATCCCCTCCGTGGGACCCTCTGGTATGTGCAGGAGGAGGCAGTCATGGCTAGACGCAAGGAAGTCAGGCTCCCGGCGGATTGGATCTGCGCTTCGCCGGCCATGTCGTCCCTTTCCGGTGCCGAGTTCGGGGTGCTGGTTTGGCTGATCGCAGAAAAGCTGCGTTGGTTCCCTGAAGGCCGTTTCATTGAGGACGGGAAGGTGTTCAGCCTGCGTATGTTGGCTGAACGGAGTCCTTATCGGGGCGGTGGTGCCCTCGGGTGCCTGCATGGACTCCAGTCGGCTGGATTCCTGTCCAGGGAGTCCGACGGGGTGTTCCGTCTTGTCGAGAAATGGCGGCAGGATGAGGCAGGGGAGGGGTGCGATGAACCTGTACTTAGTAAGGTACACGTTGCTTCCCCCCTTTCCCCTATAACCCCTATCCCCCGAGAAAATACAAAGAGAGAGAAGCAGTCCCCTCCGGTCGAGGTCGTCAGGACCCTCCCGGCAGAACTTCAGAGCGTGCCCGGCTTGCCTCAAGCCTGGTCGGATTGGGTCAGGCATATCCGCGAACTCCGTAGACTTTCGAACGTCAAACTGGATCAGGACATACACTCCTTGAAATCGATGCTCTCGTCTCTCGGGCCTGAAAAGACCGTCCTGCGTCTCAAGGAATGCATTGCCCAGGGTTTCAGCGCCATAGGTCTGCCCAAGTCCTATCCGAAGCCATCTGCTTACACCCAACATTCCCCAACCCGTCCTGATGGACCGGGTGAAGGCAAGCTGACCAAAGAGAATTTCCTACCGAAGTACGAATGATTACCCCATCAGATGGCGAGCCGCCCAACCTCATTGCGCTGTACCTGTCCGGCGACCTTGCCCCAGCCGAGACCTGCACTTGTCCCTTCCCTTGTGCCAAGTATCGAGAGTGCCCTCATCCCTTGGCTAGGGAGAAGCGTCATCTAGAGGACAGGCAGAAATTGGCTGTCGAGGCAAAGGCCCAACGGGCAAAGGACCTACTTCCCGTCGGGTTCAAGGATGAGATAAAGATAGATGAGCTTCCTGACCCTGCGACATATGGGGCAGTCATGGCTGAGCCACATGGTAGTCGTCTGGTGGTTTGCCTAGCGGGGCCTACCGGCACCGGGAAGACCCGGACCGCCTGTGCTCTTGCCGCGCGCTACTTCATAGAGCACGCGGCCGAGTTCACTTTCATCACCTGGTCGGAATTCGTCTCTCAATCCACGGAGAATGCCCGGGACGCCTCGGAGTCGCGATTGGTGGCTCGTTTGGCACATACACCTGTCCTCATCCTTGACGATCTAGGCAGCGGTCGGGCAACGATGGTTACCGGTAGTGTGCTAACCGCACTGATCAAGCGGCGCATCGACGAGGGCAGGGTCACCATCCTGACCAGCCAGTACAGCATGACGGATGCCCTAGCCGGAATAGCCAAGAAGCAGGACGGCGAGGCGATTTCCAGACGCATCCATGAGAAGGGGGCAGTTTACGTGTTTGAGAGACGACGTGAGGATCGGGCGACTTGAGGTTATCTGCCGTCTAAGTTTGGGGTCAGGTCAACGTTGGACCAACAAACCGTGACTACCCCAACTACCCCACCGGCACCTGTGGCTACTTCAACTCACCTTTTTCGAAGGCGGCGATTTCATCGTAGAACTCGAAGTATTCGTCGAGCACGGAATGAACGTAGAAAGCTTCCCCCTTGTGGCGATAAGAGAATGAAAGCTCAATGTCGGTACTAGATATAGCCTCCACGCTCACAATGTTATCTTTCAGCCGCGGATCATTCTTGGCCAATTCGAGGCGCCCGTTGAGCCACTCCTGAAGCGCGGCTTTTCCTTTCTCGGCGAAATCCGGACGACGCTCAATGGGGTGCGCCCACATCGGCCTTGGGTACGGCCTAGGGAACGGCCTATTGCTGGAAGATAGGCACGTTATCAGGGCATTTTCTATGGCTCCACGCAAAAAAAGCGCGACGTCTCTTTTTTGTTCAGGCTTTCTGCACCTGAAGTAAATCGAGTAGGTCTCCGCACTTTCCACTTCAACCCTGATTATCTCCATGTCTCTTGCATGACCATAAGTCATTTTAAGATTAGATAACACTCCCATGATTAAGGCCCGCATCTCGCTCGGAGTGATTCCATAAAGTTCCTCAACCTCATCAGGTGAAAGGTCAGACGGTGAACGACTGCCTACCCATCCTTCGGTCGAAGTACGTATTTTCTCGATCATTCTGGCCAGGCCATCCAAATATTCGCGCCTAGAATCGTTAATTGGAGATGAACATCCAGTTAACGCACAAACGAGCATCCCGAGAGAGAAGCAATAGAGATTCATTTCGCGAGGCACTCCTTGAGCTTAGCGAGGGCTTGCTGTTTTTGCCCGTCAAGTTGCCCGATTTTATCGGTATAGTCGTCGAGGATTTTATCCTTATGATGTCGCCTCAACTCATCTAAATAGAGGACCCCGGGGTCACCACCACGCGCTACCATTTCTTGTAAATGTCGAGGGAATCTCTCTTCGTCAGGTGCCTTGTATTCCTTCCTGAGGCTTTCGTAGGAGTATGTCCTATTGTGCAACTCAGCGTTTTGATAGGCCAGTCGCATCTTATAGTAACCCAAGACCGAAGCAACGTAGGCTTTGGCTAGCACTCGACATTTCGACGGGCAATTCGTCTTGTCCGTCTCAAACTTGTTCAGTTCGTCGGCGATCCCCTTGTAGGCCTCATAGAAATATCTGGCATGCAGTTTTTCGTGCTCTTCCATCGTATTCCCTGCTTCATCTTTCTCGCTGCGCTTACCCTTGGCGATGAATATCTCGATATCGTAAGTCGCCGTCGGTGCGGTCATGCTCCCGCCCTTCCCGTACGAGAAGTCACTATCATCTAAGCCTCCTTTTTGGGAAAAATACGCCCTTTCTTCCCCATGTAGCCTAGAATCACCCTTGGGTACTTCGGTCACCTTTACGTCCTCGGGTTTAGTCGGATACTCCATCTTCTCTCCCCACACATCCAACGCGTCTGTCGGTCTGTTGCCGAGGTAGGATCTGAGGTTTAAATACCCGCCCGCCAAACCGATCGGATCCCTCGTGAGCCAACCGCCTAGGCTCGGGCTGTACTCGCGGAAGTGGTAATGGGTGAGGCCGGTGTCGGGGTCATACTCCTGGGAGGCCCAGGCGAGCGGGAGTGCGTCGTAGTCGGCGCGACGTTCCTGCAGCGTGGAAGCACGCAACGAACCGGACGCGTCCCGCGTGAGCGGGTTACCCCACGGGTCGAAGGTCCTCCGCTGGAAGTCGCCGTTGGTGCCTGCCAAGGCGAGCACGTTGCCCAAGGTATCGGCGGCGACGGCCTTCCATGAGGAGGCGTCCTTGAGGACGGCGAGGACGCCGCGGGCGCCACCGGCGCCCTCGAGCGTCCCGGAGGCATCCGGGCCGCGGAGGAAGCGCCAGCTCTTCGAACTTCCATCCGCGAAGGAGGTTTCGATGCCGAGGGGTAGTCGTCCGAGGAAGTCCCTCTCGGTCGTGCTGAACGCCGTCCACTGTCCGCCGACGTAAGCCTGGACGACGGTGCGCACGCGGCGGCCGAGGGCGTCGTAGGCGTGCACTGACCTGCGGGAGCCTTCGGCGGGAGCGGAAGGCTCAGAGGAAAGCAGCAGGCCGTCGCAGGAGTAGGTGTGGTTCCATCCGTCAAGGGAGGTGACGCGGCCCAAGAGGTCGTTGACGACGGGACGGCCGCGGGCCTGCGAGGTCTCGCCGGCGGCGTTGCTCGACCAAGCACCGGAGGAGAGCAGATCGGAATGCGTCGCCCTGAGCCCCGAAAGATCGTACCCCGTGGCGACGGAGGCGGAGCCTCCGCCGAGCTCCTGGGCGCCGAGGAGCTCGCGGGTGCCGAGGTCGCGGGAGAACGACCAGCCCTTGCCGGACTGATCGACCTGGGTGAGCGGGGCGCCCTCGGGATCGAGGGTGCGCAGGAGTCCGGCTTGGGCGCCGGAGGAAGAGGTGGCGGCGACCTCCAAGGGGCGGCCGGCGGCGTCGCGGTGGAGGTCGGTGCGCAGGACGTCGGAACCGCCGGCGCGGGCGAGGCGCCAAGACTCGAGGCCGGAACGGTCATAGGCGACGTAGGCGTCGGCCTGTCCGGGGACGGCGACGGTGGTGAGGCGGCCGGCGGCATCGTAGGCGAAGGTCTGGGCGATGCCGGGGGCGGAGAACGAGGCGAGGCGTCCGTCGGCGTCGCGGGAGGCGGCCACGGTACGGCCGTCGCGGGACTCGGCGGCGACGCGGCCGAAGGGATCGTAGGACCAGGCGAGGGCGACGCCGCCGCGGGCGGCGGCGGAGGGACGGCCGGAGGCGTCGTAGGACCACGACTCGGCGAGGCCTTGGCCGGAGCGCGAGACGACGCGGGAGAGCATGTCGTAGGCGTAGGCGGAGGTGGTGCCGTCCTCGTGGACGACGGCGGTGACGCGGCCCAAGAGATCGACGGTGGAGCTGGCGGAGGCGCCGTCGGGGCGGGTGCGCAGGACGGGGCGGCCGGCGGCGTCGTAGCCGTAGGCGGTGGCGCGGCCTTCGCCGTCGGTGGTGGAGGTGGCGAGTCCGCGGGCGTCGTAGGCGGTGCGTTCGGTGCGCACGCGGGCGTCGGCGGAGCGGGTGACGGAGGAGGAAAGCGTCCGCCCGTCGGCGTCGTAGGCGAAGGTGGTGACGTCGCCGGCGGGGCCGGTGGAGGAAACCACGCGGCCGCGGGCGTCGTAGACGGAGGAGGCGGTGTTGCCCAAGGCGTCGGAGGACGAGAGGACGCGGCCGAGGACGTCGAGGGTGCGGGTGCTGGCGCGGCCTTCCGCGTCGAGCGAGGAGAGGAGCGAGCCGGCGGCGTCGTAGGCGGCGGTGGAGGCGTTGCCGAGCGCGTCGGCGGAGCGGCGGACGGAGCCGTTGGCGTCGGCCCAGGCGGCGGCGGTGCCGAGGGCGTCGCTCACGCGGGTGCGCACGAGGCCTTGGTCGGCGTCGACCAAGGTGACGCGTAGCGCGGACACCGAACCGTTCTGGGCGATGAGCGCGGAAGCGAGCGGACGGCCGAGGCCGTCGGCCAGGGCGGCCTCGCGGACGCCGTCCGGGCGGGTGACGAGGACGGCGGAGCCCATGCCCTGCTGGAGGACGGCGCCCTTGGCGGAGGCGGCGGAAACCAAGGCCGCGAGGCGGGCGTCGCCCACCGGGGCATCGACGTAGTCGGTGGTGGTGACGAGGCCCTGCGCGGGCGAGGCGGCGTGGGGGACGGAGGTCGGGGATACGGCCGGCGGGGCGACGAGCCAGCGGGTGGAGCGCACGGGGCGGCCGCGGGAGTCGTAGCTGGTGGTCGTGGCGGAAAGCGTCCGGTCCGACGGCAAGGAGATCGACGCGGTGACGGATGAGGCGGTGCCGCGGGAGGAGGCGAAGAGGCCGGAGGCGGAGCGCACGGCGGCCTGGAGGACGGGCTCGCCGGTGGGCAGGTAGTGGGCGACGACGCCGTCGCCGTCGGCGTCGAGCTTCAGGAGCGGGCGGGCGCAGCAGAGGTGCCAGATGGTGGAGGCGACGTTGCCCAAGGGGTCGGTGACGGAGGCCTGCCTGCCGTCGACGGTGTAGGCGAAGGACGAGGCGTTGCCGCGGCGGTCGGTGGCGGCGGCGACGAGGCCGCGGGCGTCGTAGGAGACGGAGCGCACGGCGGCGGGTTCGCCGGCGATGGCGGGAGGGAGGTCGGCGGTGACGCGGCCGTCGGCGTCGAGGGTGAGCGAGGAGGCGGCGCCGAGGGCGTCGACGGAACCGACGAGGCGTCCGCGCTCGTCGCGCACGAAGGCGGTGCGGGCGCCGCGGGAATCGGTGACGGCGAGGTCGCGGCCTTCCTGGTCGGGCTCATGGTCGACGATGGCGAGGTCGGCCGAGCGGGAGAGGGCGAGCAAGGCGGCTCCATCCGCGGGGTTGCCGGCGGCGCCGGCGACGAGTTCGCGGACCTCGCGCAGGGCGGCGCCGTCCCAGGCGCGCACGGCGTAGAAGGTGGCGCGGCCGTAGTCGTCGACGACGCGGAAGAGGCGGTTGCCGACGTAGGCGCTCGTGCGGGCGACGGAGGCGCCGGCCCACGGGGAGCGCGTGGAGGAAACCTGCCTAAAGCGGTGGTCGTAGGCGTAGGCGACGGCGTCGCCGTCGGTGGCAACCGACAGCGGCTCGGTGCGGCCGGTGACGTAGGCGTAGGTGGTGACGGAGGGGTTCGCCTGGACGGCGCCCGCGAGGAGGCGGCCTTGGGTGACGGAGGCGACGCGGCCGTCGGCGTCGTAGGCGGTCTCGGTGGAGCGGCCGACGCGGTCGACGGAGGAGACGACGAGGTTGGCGGCGGCGCCGGAGCCGTAGGCGAAGGTGTCGGAGGTGCCGTCGAGGTAGCTTACGGAAACGACGCGGTCGCGGGCGTCGTAGGCGTAGGTGGCGGTGCGGCCGGCCGGATCGGTGGTGGCGGCGACGCGTCCTTGGGCGTCGCGCACGATGGTGGAGGTGGCCCAGCCGGCGCCGTCGCGCACGCGCACGGAGGCCAGGCGGGCGTAGGCGTCGTAGGTGAACTCGGTGCGCAGGCCGGCGAAGGAGACGTGGGCGGTGGCGAGGCCCTTGAGGGGACCGGAGGCGACGCGTTCCCAGGTCTCCTTGGCGTAGGCGGAGGTGGGCGCGGCGACGAGCTCGCCGGCGGCGGTGTCGTGGGAGAAGAGGCCGGCGTCGAAGGCGCGGGCGACGCCCGCGGTGGAGGGGCCGGACCAGGAGAGGTCGAGGCGTTCGGGGCCGCCGGCCTGGGTGTGGAGGAGGCGGAAGGCGTGGTCGCCGGCGGACAGGTTCAGGGTGACGGTGGCGGCGCCGCCCTGCCAGGTGGAGCGCAGGACCTTGACGCCGTCCAAGTAAAGGACGGCCTCGTCGTCGGCGTTCAGGACGAGGCGGTGGGAGCCGGCGACGGGGACGCGCAGCCAGCCGGTGAGGCGCTGGCCGCCGCTGACGCCGAGCTTGGCGGGGGCGGCGACGTCCTCGCCGGGGACGGCGGCGACGGTGGCGAGCGTGGTGGCGGAGGTCGTGGTGAAAAGTTCCTTACGCAGGCCGGGGGCGCGCAGGGAGGCCGCGGGGGCGGCGGCGCGGCGCAGGCCGACCTCGTGGGAAAGGGGCTGGCCCGTGGCGTCGTAGCTCCAGCGTTCGGAGAGGCCGTCGAGGCCGGTGGCGACCAAGGGGCGGGCGGAGGCGTCGCGGGACCAGGAGCGCACGGAGGAGGCGCCGCGCGGGGCCTCCTTGGCGAGGTTGCCCTGCGTGTCCCAGGTGTAGTCGGTGGTGACCGACTGGGGCGTGGTGAGCCACGGGGGCGTGCCGCGGGCGACGGCCAGGTAGTTGGAATAGGGCGTGAAGGTGCCCTGTGCCTCCTTCACCCCGGAAACGGCGGCGAAGGCGGAGGCCGCGGAGGTGTCGAAGGACCAGGAGCGGTAGGCGGTGGACTCGCTGGTGCCGTCGACGAAGCGCAGGGAGGATCCGCCCTCGTGGACCAGGCGCCAGGCGGCGGAGGATGAGCCGGAGTTGCCGCCGTTGGCCACGGCGAAGGCGACCTGGCCGGCGCCGTTGCGCACGGTGCGCACGAGGGCGCTGGCCTGGGGGTAGTAGGTGATGCCTTGGGCGGAGGTGGTGGAGGAAAGGGAGCCGATGTTGGTGGTGAGGGCGACGGTGCGGCGGGCCTTGCCGGCGTCGGCGGCGGCGTCGTCGAGGACGACGGAGACGTTGGAGCCGGAGACGGAGCGGGAGAAGGAGGCGACGGCGCCGTCGGGCTGGGTGGAGGAGATCAGGAAGCCGCCCTGGTCGTAGGCGTAGGAGAGGGAGCGGCCGCCCGGGAGGGAGACGGCGGAAACGGCCCAGCGGCCGGAAGGCAGGCGGGTCCAGGAGAAGGAGAGCGCGTTGCCCCAGGAGTCGGTGGCTGAGGAGACGCGGAAGCGGTCGTCGGGGCCGAGGGCGCCGGCGTCGTCGTAGGAGACGGAGGCGCCGCGGCCGGAGACGTCGCGCCAGCCGGTGAGGCGGCCGAGGAGGCCGCCGGAGGAATCGGGGATCAGGCCGAAGGTCCAGACGCGGCCGTCAAGGCCCTCGAACTCGGCCGAGACGGCCGAGGCGGGGACCATGGTGGGGACGCCGGCGGCGTCCAAGAGGCGCAGGTGTCGGCCGACGCCCAAGGCGGTGTCGCGGAGCACCTCGCCGTCCGGGGTGAAGTAGACCTCGGTCTGCCAGGAGGGGTGGAAGAGCTGGGCGCGCGGCGTGCCGTCGGTCTGCGTCCACAGGGACAGCGAGAAGTCCAGGGGCGAGAAGACGCAGGGGCCGAAGGAGGAGCGCTGCGTGGCCTCGCGGAAGCGGTGCACGCGGCCCCACCACAGGCGGGTGCCGTCGCCGGCCCCGCCGCCGGCGCCGCCGCAGGAGAGGCAGCCCGCCCCCGCCGAATCCCCGGGGGCCTTCCACTCGAAGGCCCAGTGCCGGTAGTTCATCATCTGCACGTCGATCGAACTCTTGCCGGTGACCTTGGCGTTGCCACCGAGGTCATGGTCGGGGGAGGCATGCTCGGTCGCTCCGCCAATGCCGTCCAATGGACAGTCCATGCGCATCACGAAGCCGCCGATCTCGGCGTTGCAGCAGATGCGCACCGGCTCGATGATCACCCTCGTGATGAAGGCTTGGAGCTTGGCGGCCAGGTCGGCGTCGGAGGTGTAGATGACGGCCCCCGCCGCCAAGGGGATGAGCGTCAGCACCAGCGTCGCCCTCCGCAACCAACCGGAAAAAAGAGTACGCAAGGCGGCAAGGCCGCGGGGGCGAGCGGGACGCATCACCGGAGACAAACCGGGCCCGTGGAAGTGTCCATCCCGGAAAACACCTAAGTGTATTATAATTTAAAGGAGGCGTTTGATTTCCTCCTTGGGAGCAGGCCTGATCTTATCGAAATACTTCCGGGTGATGCCGTTCTAGTTGTCCGACAAGAAAGTCCGCGAATTTACCGATGTTCTGAAGCCTATGAGGATTGGATTTGGGTTGAGATGAGAGGTTCGCCTTGAGGTTCATGAGACGTTCCTTGGTGACGAAGTCAGCGGGAAGTGACCCCTTTCGGTATCCTTTTACGATCTTCTTGATGAGCTCGGAGTGTTCGGGTGATGGGGCTGGGTTCTCGAAATAGCCTTCGTTTCCGAGACTCAGCCACTCCCTGAATTCGTCTCCGGAGGTATGGAGGGCGATGAAGTCCTCGAAGTTGTGAAAGGAGAAGAGGAAGTCGGGCAGTCCTTGTTTGTTCGCGTAGAGTTCCGATGATTTGCCGTCGTTGCGGTGGTAGAGGTCGAAATCCGTCCAGATTTGGATGCTGGAATTCCGGTTCTCCCTGTGCGCCATGGCGTACTTGGCTTTCAGGTTCCCGAAGTAGCCGCTGCCGGCGATATGACGTTCGGCCGACAGGAACATGAGGCGGGGGCACGCGTCGTCATTCGTGGCCGGGAGCTTTTCCAGGAAACTTTGCAGGCGCAGGAGGTAAGTCCTTTCCGAGCTTCCTTCACAGACGAAGATGTGTCGTGTGGTCGCCACGTGCTAGAGGGCGGGGTGCGGAATCCCGGAGTAGAGTCCGTCGAGGTACTGCTTGCGGAAATTGGTGATGTTGCGGATGTCCTCGCCGTCCTTCCTGATGTCGATCAGCCGACGGACGATGGTCCCGTTGGCCAAGGTCTTTCGGACCAACGAAATCTCCGAGAGGCGCAGGATGGAGTCGTCCAAGATGTCGGTGTTGTGCGTGTTGAACACAAGTTGGGCGCCGCGGGGGTTCAGGCTGCGCTTCTTGAACATGAGGACGATTTCACGCATGAGCAGGGGGTGAAGTGAGCATTCCATCTCATCGATGACCAACAGGCCGCCGGTCCTGAGCGTGTAGAGGACCAGCCCCATGAGGCCGGCCAGCCGCTGGGTTCCCGCGGACTCTTGCTTGATGAAGTCGAAGACGGCCGTCTTGCCATCAACGTCCTTATGGGTGCTGGTGGTAAGGAAGGTGTGGCGTGCGCCGGTCATCGGGTTGATCTGAAGGAAAGCTCCAGGCTGCAGGATCTCGGCCTCGTCGACCTCCCGCTGGGCCATGTCGATGCCCTGGATATCGATGTCGAGCCGACGGACCACGTCGGTGATCTCGGAAAGGGCTGCGGACCGATCTCCCTTCAACGTGGAAGCCAGGATGCTTACGGCGATCGGCAGGGGAATGCCGTGCTGATTGTCTTGGTAGTTGAGGTTGCCGATGTACATCGCGGCCGTCTTGAGGTCGGCATTGAGCCCAGGGTAGGCTTGTCCGATGCGATGCAGGAACGACTTCGTCTGCTTGTCGTTTCCGTCGGAGCATTCGACACGGATGATGTCAGCCAGCTTTTCCTCGGAGTAGGCCGCGGAGAGCAGGGCAGGCGAAAACTCGGCCTTCAGGTCGCGAAGCCGGAAACAGGTGGAGCCGTTCTTCAGCAAGGCCTCTTCCTTGATGGATGAAGAGTCATAGGTGACCTTGTAGTTGAAGATGTCTTCGCCGTTCAGGAAGGTGAGTTCGAAGGTGGTGTCAGCGAACTTGCGATTGAGCCTATTCGGGTCGAACAGGTCGGCAAGGGGGGCATCTCCCCGAATCAACCCCTTCAGGATGGCGAAGGATCGCAGGATGTTGGTCTTGCCGGAAGCGTTGGCGCCAAAGAAGGCCATGCAGGGGACGAGCCGCTGCTTTTTGCCCCCTTCTAGAAAAGGCATGATTTCCTGTTCTTGATGGCGGTTCGGAGCCTTACCTTCGCCATAGGTGAAATCCAACTTTAGCTCCAAGATAGAGCGGAAATTCCTGATTAAGAAATACGACAGCATGGAATTTAGTGGGATTTGGCCACTTTAGCTACCCAACAGCTTGCATGCAAGTTAATATAAACAAAAAAACTGTTTATATCTTAATGGTCTGAGTGAACCCATTAACTAGGTAAGAGGGGGTGGTTTAACCTACTTGGAGTCGGGTACCCGTGTGAATACCGTAAACCTGGCCTGCCCGGAGCAGGTGGGGCAAGAGGCCAGAATCTGGGAGTTTGCGATGGTTCCCTCGACGCCTCGATAGGATACTGAAGCCTTCCCGTCTGCGCCGGTGATCACTGTCTGAGAGACGAAGCCGTTTCCGAACAGCCCGCCATTGGGGTAGTCACGGTTTGTTGGTCCAGCAGAGTGTAACTTTCGGGGGGTGTTTACAACAACATCAAAATAACCCACAACACCCCCATAATGGCACACAAACACCACCCGAAGGAGGCCCGGATCCGGGCCGTCCAGCAGC
>ENA-OUVC01000452-OUVC01000452.1-marine-metagenome-genome-assembly--contig:-NODE-452-length-27207-cov-5.690011_pt1 | contig 27207 bp, 20 predicted proteins | sample MGYA00248622_ERZ508571 | MGnify/ENA primary metagenome ERZ508571 (study PRJEB26236, sample SAMN06267175) | marine metagenome | isolation source: Columbia River Estuary | place: USA:Columbia River Estuary... | reverse complement strand
ATGTTCGAAACAACTTTCTCGTAAGAATTACCTTGTGTCGCAATGACAAAAATCGGCATGTTTTCGTCGATTAAGGCAATCGGACCATGTTTCATTTCGGCAGCTGGATATCCTTCCGCATGGATGTATGAAATCTCTTTTAGTTTTAACGCTCCTTCCAAAGCAACTGGGAAAGAACTTCCTCTTCCTAAGTACAATGCATTGGATGCATCCTTGTATTCAGCGGCAATTTGTTCAATTAACGCATCCGTTTCAAGTACTTGTTTTACTTTTTCCGGAATCGCTTCTAGTTCCGCTAACAAGGTTCTGAAATGCGTTTCGCTAATCGTTCCTTTTTTGTGCGCTAAGGAAAGTGCCATTAAAGTTAAGACTGTCACTTGTGCCGTAAATGCTTTTGTGGATGCCACACCGATTTCTGGTCCAGCGTGGGTGTAAGATCCGCCATCTGTTAAACGAGAAATAGATGATCCAACGACGTTACAAATTCCCAGAATGGTTGCTCCTTTGGATTTCGCTAATTCTAATGCCGCTAATGTATCCGCTGTTTCTCCGGATTGTGAAATGGCAATGACTACGTCGTTCTCATTCAAAATTGGATTTCGGTAGCGGAATTCACTCGCGTATTCCACTTCTACATTGATGCGTGCTAAGTCTTCGATGAGGTATTCACCAACAAGTCCAGCGTGCCAAGATGTCCCACATGCGACAATGATTAAGCGATTCGCTGAAATCATTTTTTGCTCGTAGTCACTTAGTCCGCCTAGTTTTACCCATGCTTCTTCTGCGTTCAAACGTCCACGGAAACAATCGTGAATGGAACGCGGTTGCTCATGGATTTCTTTCAGCATGAAATGCTCATATCCACCTTTCTCAAGCGCTTCCAATTCCATTTCCAATTGCTGGAAAAACGGTGTGCGCTCTTGGTCGGCAATGTTGTATAATTTTAATCCGTCTTCTAAGTCGATGACAGCGATTTCTTCATCGTCAAGGTACACCACTTTTTTCGTGTATTCCACAATGGGCGTAGCATCAGAAGCTAGGTAAAAATCTCCTTCTGCACCGATTCCAACCACCAATGGACTACTTTTTCTTGCGGCAACTAAGCGATTTGGATAATCTTTAGACAAGGCCACGATCGCATATGCACCGTGAACTTGTGATAAGGCTAAGCGCAAAGCTTCACCGTACCATACATTTTCTTTTTTACTGATGTAATCCACCAAGTGAACAATTACTTCGGTGTCCGTTTCACTTTTAAAAAGGTATCCTTGGTTTTGAAGTTCGCGTTTCAGCACATCGTAATTCTCGATGATTCCGTTGTGGATGAGGGCGATTTTTCCATCCATGGAGGTATGCGGATGCGCATTGACATCAGATGGTTCGCCGTGCGTTGCCCAACGTGTGTGTCCGATTCCCGCATGTCCAGCGACGTCATGTCCGAGCGCAAACTCTTCCATCACGCTTACTTTTCCTGCTTTCTTGTAAACATTTAAGTTGCCATCGTGTAACAAAGCTACACCTGCACTATCGTATCCACGGTACTCTAATCTTTTTAATCCTTTTACGACAATCGGAAACGCTTCCTTTTTGCCAATATATGCTACAATTCCACACATAAATCAGTACGTTGTATAAGTCAAAATGAGTTTAGGTTTCATTTTATTGATCGTATTCGGACCATTAAAAACGATTCGTTCTGCCGAATTTCTAAAGAAAACGGGGGAAACAACTACACCTGTATTATCAATATTATCAGCGATGATCGCTTGTGCATAGGTTCTTAAATCAATCGCAAAATGTTTTTTGCTGTCAACGAAAGCTCCAACAACATTTAGGTTAGATAGTCTTGTGTCACTGGCTTTTAAGCGTGCCGCAACAGAAACAGCTGATCCCGGTTTGTAACGGTAGCCATTTTGAAATTGTACAGGAAGTGTCAAATCAGCACGGTGAACCACTACGTTCTTTGGCAAGTTGTCCAATCCCGGAATTTTAATAACTGCTCGTTGACGAAATGCTTGCGCATAAAAAGTCGATAATCCTTTCGTACTATCCTGAAGCACCATCTCCAAAGGGGTTCCCGACTGATCGGTATCGATGTGCACAAAATCAGCAGCAAGACTATTCATGACGATGTCGTAGCTTTTCTTCACTCCATTTTGGGTGTAATAGATTGTTAGCTTCGATGCTGCGTTATTGTTGATGTTGAAATAGAATATCGCTCCTTTACCAATGGTTTGCGAAGGATTGTTTACTTTCACTTTAAATCCTTTAAAGAAGGTTTGAAAATTCACATTTGAAGCGAAGGTCCCATTTCCACTCGTTGATTCTTGGATCATGCTTTTTGCAAAATTTGTGTCCAACGGAATGCGCAACTGTGGTGCTAGCGTATCGCCATTGACAACCGCATTTGTTAAGGGTTTTGGGGTAATGGATCCCATGCCGTTCACCACAAGATTTCCTGGTTTTACCGGTTTCGTTGAAAAATCGTAGTACACGGTGTCCATGGAAAGGCTATCGTTTAACTCATACACTTCAAAGTTTTGAGCGCTTAGATCTCCGTAGTAACCAACGTATTGCAAAGCCAATACACATGAGTCATAGACAATGGTTCCAACGTCACCAAAGACTGGATTCAACGATTTGAGGCGAAATTCTGTGTAGAATTCTGCCGAAACTTTTCCAAATTTTGGATCCACGTAACTTCCCAACAGGACATTCGCCATGTTGTCTGTGATAGCAGAATCCTCATCGATGGTATAAGTGATTAAATCAAATGTATCGGTAGTAATTCCATTTAACAATTGATCTTGGTCAATCGCTGGTTTTCCAATTTCATGCTTGTTCTTTTGACAAGAAACGACGAAAATGAGCAATCCCAATAGAATAGATGAAAGTCTTCTCATGTTGAATGCGCGTAGGGTGAATTAAGCTAAAACAGATTCTTCCATCACTTTGTCGAAGAAAGCAGAAAGTTCTTTTCCTTGGTTTTCTTCAGCTACGTAATCCAATTTTAGGGTCGTAGCCTCATCAAAAATAGCTTTCAAGTTTGGCGCTAAATTTTCACAAGCGATGTTGATTCCATCCGCATATTCAGCAAACACCCGCATGATATTTTCGTGTGTTGGATCTAACAATTGACTGCAGATTTCTTGAGGGAATCCTTCAAAGGCTAATTTTTCATGAAAACGCTTGTCCCAAGGTGTAGCAAAGTCATCGTTGTACAAACTAATGACCACTTTCGTATCCTTGAAATGGGGATCCTTGTTGTATACATGCTTGATGTACAAAGCCATGATTCCAGTCATCCAACCGTGACAATGAATGACGTCTGGCTGCCATCCTAATTTCTTAACCGTTTCCAAGACTCCTCGGGAGAAGAACATGGAACGTTCGTCATTATCAGGAAAACAGTTGCCTTTGTCGTCTTGCAAGGTTGTTTTACGTTTGAAATAGTCATCGTTATCGATGAAATACACTTGCATTCTTGCCGCCGCAACAGAAGCCACTTTGATAATCAGTGGGTGGTCGTGATCGTCAATACAAATATTCAATCCGGATAGACGAATAACTTCATGCAATTGGTGTCTTCTTTCGTTGATTGCACCAAAACGAGGTGTAAACACACGAATTTCTTTTCCAAGATCTTGAACAAGTGGCGGGATTCTGCGCGCTGTCGATGAAATATCGGATTTCGGTAAAAAAGGGAAGATTTCTTGCGAAATAAAAAGGATTTTTTTCTTTTCCATTCAGTAGTGATAGGAGTACAAAATTAAGAAATTTAAATGAACTTTCATAAAAAGCAATAGCTTTGTCGACGATTCTCTCAATCCTATGTCTAAAGTTAAGGTCATTCATACTGCAAAAGAGCTGCATCAGTTTCGTCAAAAGCTGAACGAAAACTCCCAAACGCTCGGATTTGTTCCAACGATGGGGGCGCTCCACAATGGACATGTCAGTCTGATTAAAAAGTCGACGGAGGAAAACGATTATACCCTCATCAGTATTTTTGTGAATCCTAAACAATTCAACAACAGCGAGGACTTGAAGCAATATCCAAGAACGCTGGATGCTGATTTGATGCTTTTGGAAGGCTTGACTAATTGTGTTGTTTTCGCACCAGATGAAGCAGAATTGTACCCAAAAAACGACGGATTTATCCCCATGGAGCTCGGTTCCATTGGACGCGTTTTGGAGGGAGCTTTTCGTCCCGGACATTTTGAAGGAGTGGTACATGTTGTGCACAATCTTTTTCGCTTGGTGGAGGCAAATCAGGCCTATTTTGGACAAAAAGACTTCCAACAATTGGCGATAATCAGACTATTAACCAAACATTTTGGCTTTCAAACACGGATAATTGCTTGTCCAACGGTACGAGAATCCAACGGACTTGCGATGAGCAGTCGAAACATGCGCTTGAGTGAAAAAGAGCGTCAAGATGCCTTGATTATCATTGAAACCTTGCGCTTGGTTGAATCGTCAAAAAGCAAACATTCCATTCAGGAAACATTGGTCACTGCTCGAAGCTTATTTGAACAAGGTTCCTTATCCCTTGAATACCTTGCGATTGTCGATCCCGAAACACTCAATGAGTTAACGGAATGGCAAGAAAAGCAAATTTGTTGCATTGCTGCTCATTGTGGAAGTGTGCGTCTCATTGACAATTTATTATTCTAATCCGTTTATTTGATTTATTTTTGCCGCGGAAAATATTATGTTAATTCAAGCTCTAAAATCTAAAATTCACCGCGTTCGTGTCACACAGGCTGACTTGAACTATATCGGTAGCATTACCATTGATGAGGCATTAATGGAGGCTGCTAATTTGATTGAAGGTGAGCGCGTTCAAATTGTCAACATCAATAACGGTGAGCGTTTCGAGACTTACGTGATCAAAGGTGATCGTGAATCTGGAATGATTTGTCTCAATGGTCCTGCCGCGCGCAGAGTTGCTGTGGACGACATCATCATCATCATTGGCTACGCCTATTTAGACTTTGAAGAGGCGAAAACATTCAAACCTTCCTTGGTCTTTCCAAACGAAAGCACCAATTTGTTGGGTTAATTTTCTTGGTTTCATTTTTTGAAACCACTACCTTTCCAAAAAAATCACATGGCAAGATTGGCGTATATCCAAGAAAAAATTGTTTCCATCGAAGAAGCACAAAAGCGCGTTGCCTTGTATAAGCTTAAAAACGAGGCGCTTGTTTTCACGAATGGTTGTTTCGACGTATTGCACCTTGGACACGTGCGCTATTTAGCGGCTGCGGCAGATTTAGGAAAGCACCTCATCGTTGCTATTAACACGGATGATTCCGTTCGAAGACTCGGAAAAGCGCCCAATCGTCCCATTAATCCAAACGATGCGCGTGCAACACTAATCGCTGCCTTGGGATTCGTAGACTTAGTTGTTTTTTTCAACGAAGACACGCCATTGGAAATCATTTCAGCATTGCATCCAGATGTATTGGTGAAAGGGGCAGATTACGATAAAAACGAGACAGATCCATCCAAATCTACGTATATCGTTGGTTCCGATGTCGTTCGAAAAGTTGGTGGAATGGTAGAAACCATTGATTTGGTGCAAGGATATTCGACGACTGAGATCTTAAAAAAAGGAGCGAACTAGTCTTCGCGAGATTGCTTTCTAAAGTTGAATCTTTTTATACTGCGGATCATAAGTCTTGTCTTTGCCCCATGTTTTATCTAAGTAATTTTTATCAGCGATAATCAACGCATCTAATTTTGCTCTACTTGCGAGGTTATTTTCCGTGATGTCTCCTTTAAGTGCTACTTTGGTAATGGTCACAAGTACCTCATTGTTTTCTGACTCAAATTCAAAGCAATTAAACATGATTAAATGTGTTTTGGTTTGGAAACTGCCTCTTGATTTATAAGTGAATCCATTTGTTGAAAATTTGGATCGTATGGATTTCAGACTTGTCTGACCAAACTTAAAATCAGAGAACAATGGTTGGACTCCCTTTTCGTTTTGTAACCAGTCATTTTCCATATAAACCACTTTTCCTTTATCCACCGTAATTGAAAAGTCATTTCCGTTTTCCGTGCGGAACTTTTGCATTTTCTCCTCCTTTGCTATCCGTTCAAGGTTCACATTTTCCAGTGATTTTTGAGAATCATTTATTTTTACTCCATACATAGAAATCTCTCCGGATGTAAGTAGAAAAGAACTGGTCAGGAAAAGGATTGCCATTGATTTAAACAAAACCATTCGATTCATTTGGTTGATTTATCATTGAATTTTTGAAATTACTAAATTATTTGCTTCCTGATTTTTGATAATCAATCATTCAGCACTAATTTACTTTCCCTCCTCCTGATCCAAGCTTGACTCCAGACTGTTGTTCCTTTTCCTGCTGTTCCTTCCATGAATTCAAGGTCTTTTTCAATTTTGAGTCCTTTGTCTGCTTCTTTTCTTCCATGAATTCTTGTTTGCTCGCTGGACCAAATTTAATTTTCAGGTCTTCTTTGGGAACATCTTTCGGTATGTAGGCTTTCACGGTGGAATCCTTTTGGAAAAAGCCAAATTCCGCTTTCAACATCGATTTGGCTTGTGCTTTCTCTTCTTGTCGGTATTCTTTCGCTTGAACTTTGCGTCCTTCGGAATCCCATTCATAGATGGGTTTTTCGAGTGTCCCGTGCATGCGCAAGAACAGTCGGACACCCGTTCCATCGTCGATGACTTCGCCAAACTCCGTTTGATTCTTCGTGGCTTTCAGGTCTCTAAGGCGGAAGGCAAACCGATAATCGATGACATTTTCAAACCAATGTCGGCCAGAAACATCCATGTCCAATGCGGTGGATCGAATGGTCATTTTTGGAATTTCCACAAGTCCATTTTTTATGTAGATGCTATTTTCCATCGTTTGAAAGTCCACATCTTTTAATTTTTCTTCGAGCAATGCAATGTTCTCTTTTCCTAGAACCAATTTTCCGGACTTCGTCTTTAGACTTTCCGTGATGTCTTTAAATGATTCCACATTTTTTAGATGTCCGTTGTACACTTTTAAATCCAATTTCGCTTCGATGCCCGTATAGGAAATTCCTTTCGCCAAGGTAAATGGAGCACGAAAGAACAAATTAGCTTCCGCTCGTCCGGATATGTTTTGCTCACGAATGACTGTTTGATCAAAGTTTTCCCATTCTTTAAAAAGTGATTTGAAGTTCAAGTTTTTTCCAGCGATCTGTGTTGTGAGCATAAATTTTTCAGGCTCCTTCTCTTCGATGATCAAGGCTCCACTGAGCAGAGCTTCGGCGTTCACCAGACTCATTTGTGGGAAATGCAAACGACGGTCCTCGATGTTCATTTTACTGATGAGGTGTTCAAATGTGTGTTTTCCATACCGCAGTTTTTCAATTTGCAAGTTGATTTCCCCTTGAATGTTATCAGGCAAGGAATATACTTCTCCCGCCTCAATTTTCATTTCTTTCGTTGTTGAACCAAGGTCTTCCACGCTTAAGTAGTTGCTTTCGAGTAAGATGCTCGTTTTCAAATCGCCATTTCCATTGAGGTATGGAAAAATGTTTCCAAAGATGCCATTGAGTTTGACATCGCTGGAGCCTAGTTTGAGTGCTGTGTTTTCAATTCCCGCTTCATTTCCCCGCAGGAACAAGCGTCCATTCACCTGGCTAAACTGACGTTTGTCGTCAATTAATTTTAAGAAGATATTCTTCAGCGCAAGTTGTCCACTGCATTCGTCCACCGCTAACTCACCTGTAGAACTTGTGCTTAACTTAAAATTGGTTTGAATGCCCAAATTACCTTGAACCTCATCAATCGATGGCATGTGAAAAATCGCATGAATTAATCCTAGGTCAACATTGCCTTTGGCGTTCCCTTCCACCTTTGGTCGATCAAATTCTCGCAGTTCAAGCTCGCCCGAAAAGGGTCCGCCAGCTGTGCGAAAGCGCACATTTTTCATTGAAATATATTCTCCATTCGCTTCTGTGTTGCTGTATTTTCCGCTCAATTGAATGTCCTGTATGTTCAGTCCATGTTCGGGCTCCGTTAATGTTCCATGTTGAATGCTAAAATCAGCATTCACTCCAATGGGATCCACTGCTGACAAGGCGCCAGCCAAAGCCAGGTGAAAATCCACTTTTCCACTTCCTTTGAATGCTTTCACATCTTTTGCAGCATCTAAGGAGAATTCATTGACTAATTGTGTCAATTGAATGTTTTTCGATTGCACAGTAAATTGAAGGCTGTCCGGACTCACCTTTCCGTTCACGGAGAAAGGCAAGTGTTCGACGCTTAATTCCGCGTTTTTGAGGGAATATAATCCCGTCAGTTGATTGACGTCCAACGCGAAATCAAACTCCGTATTTTTATTGCGTAGTAATGTAATGTCCCCGCTTTTCAAGCGGCCTAACTTCATTTTACCCATGGCTTTTGCCACGAATGCGTCGGAGGAAAAATCACCTTTGATGCGCGCATCCTTGAACGTTGAGGAAAGGTATTGCTTGGAAGAAAGGTTGTCATAAATGAATCGGAGTCCGTCGATTTTAACTTCTTTCAAGCTTAGGTTAAAGTCCGTTTTAGTCTCACTCGGACTCGGTTTAAAGATGTCGAAGTTTTCTTTTCCACGTGCGTCGTAGCGAATTGCCAGCTTTCCAGGATTTACCCGAACTTGTTTCACATGGTATTTGCCCTGATAAATATCCCATGGATTAAACGTTAGACGCAATCGTTCGGTGTAAAATAGGGTGTCCGAAATACGTGCATCCGGAAAGGATTCTTGTATGTATAACTGATCAAAATCAACAGATAAATTGGGGAAAGAGGACCAAAAGACGAGGTCCATTTCCGATACGTGAAGCGGAACATTTAAATAGGTGTTTACCTCGGTTAAAACCAGTCCACAAATACGATCCTTGAAGAAAAAAACAAGTCCTGAAATCAGCAAACAAATGCTCAATAGTGGAATCACTATCCATTTAACAGAAATACGGAGGAATGTTTTCATAGCTGATAGACGAAGGTAGAATAAGAATGCGTACAAGTAGGGCTTGATAAAGTCAACTTATGAACGCAAAAATGTCAGTTGGTCACATTAATTTTATGCCAATTCCCGAGTAGGAATTAGTAATTTTCATGAGATGACTTATCTTTGTAGTCTTAATTCAAATCCAATGAGTCATATCGAACTTTCTGAACAGGAAATCCTGAGAAGAGAATCCCTTCAAAAATTACGTGATTTGGGCATCGACCCTTATCCAGCTGCTTTGTATCCCGTTGATGCGTATGCAAGTCAACTGAAGCAGGATTTTGAAGACGGAAAGGAAGTTTGTTTGGCCGGAAGAATGATGTCCCAACGCATCATGGGAAAAGCGTCCTTCGCTGAATTGCAAGATTCTTCTGGAAGAATTCAAGTATACTTTAACCGCGACGAAATTTGTCCGGATGAAGACAAAACGCTTTACAACGAAGTCTTCAAAAAATTGCTCGATCTAGGCGATTTTATTGGGGTGAAAGGATACATGTTTAAGACACAAGTCGGTGAAATTTCTGTTCACGTACAGTCCTTTACTGTGTTGAGTAAGTCATTACGTCCACTTCCTCTTCCGAAAACGGATACGGATGGTAACGTCCATGATGCATTTACCGATCCAGAATTGCGCTACCGTCAACGTTATGTTGATTTAGTCGTGAATCCACACGTGAAAGAAGTGTTTGTGAAACGAACAAAACTCTTCAACGCCATGCGTCACTTTTTTAACGAAGCTGGCTATATGGAAGTTGAAACGCCGATTCTACAAGCGATTCCTGGTGGAGCATCTGCAAGACCATTTATGACACATCACAACGCCTTGGACATTCCTTTATACATGCGAATTGCCAATGAATTGTATTTAAAACGCTTAATTGTCGGTGGATTTGATGGCGTATACGAGTTCTCTAAAAACTTTAGAAATGAAGGAATGGACCGTACACACAATCCGGAATTTACGGCAATGGAAATTTACGTTTCCTACAAAGACTACAATTGGATGATGGACTTCACCGAGCGTCTATTGGAACATTGCGCGATGAGCGTGAATGGAAAAACAGAAGCTACTTTTGGTGAGCACCACATTGATTTCCGTGCGCCGTACAAACGCGTAACCATGCGTCAATCGATCATTGATTTCACTGGATTCGACATCGATGGTAAATCAGAGGAGGAACTATTTGCTGCGGCAAAAGGAATGGGTATCGCTGTTGATGAAACCATGGGGAAAGGGAAATTAATCGATGAGATTTTCGGCGCAAAATGCGAAGGAAATTACATTCAACCAACATTCATCACAGACTATCCAAAAGAAATGTCTCCCTTGTGTAAAGTTCACCGCGATAATCCTGAATTAACGGAGCGCTTTGAATTAATGGTTTGCGGAAAAGAGGTTGCTAATGCATACTCCGAATTAAATGATCCGATTGATCAACGCGAACGTTTCGAAGAGCAACTTCGTTTGCAAGAAAAAGGAGATGATGAGGCGATGTTTATCGACCAAGATTTCTTACGCGCATTGGAATACGGAATGCCACCAACAAGTGGACTTGGCATCGGAATGGACCGTTTGATTATGTACTTAACCAACAACGCATCGATCCAAGAGATTTTGTTCTTCCCTCAAATGAGACCGGAAACGAAAAGCGTGAAAATCGAACTCAACGAAAACGAACAAGCTATTTTTGCAGCGATGCAAAAACTAGGTGAATCCGTTTTACCTGACTTGAGGGCTAAATTTGCTGAAATGAGTAATAAAGTTTGGGACAACAGTGTAAAAACCTTGACGAAAAACAACTTGTTGAAGGTAAGTAAAGAGCATGAGATTCTTTACATTCGCTTGGTTTAATCGTATTTAATCCATTTTAATATTTCCGTCTGACTCTCTCCAAGATAGTTGGTCCATGTGACGCGAACAAAGTAACAGCCTGATGCTAATTCCATGGGTAAAGTCGCATAAGATTGCTGCGTAATGTGAAAATCAGCGACAAGGTTTCCGTTCGCATCTAAGATGTTTACACTGAATGCTGATACCTCATCATTCGGTAATCGGATATACACTTCCTCTCCAAAGGAAGATGGATTCGGATACAATTGCACCTGTTCGGTACTTGGCGTTAAGAACTTCGAACGGTCGAATTCGAATAAAAAGAATCCATTGTTTCGGTCCGAAATTAAAATGCGTTCACTTGGCAACAATGCATGCACTCCCCACGCTCCCCACATGGAGAAACCATTCGTTTGGGCGTTATCGATATACGTGTCATAAATGCCTATTTCCGCGGGTGGATTCTTCCGTAAATCAAAAATCCGTAGTCCATCGTTGTAGTATGCCACAAACGCAAACTCATTGGTGATGTGAATGTTATGTGGTGTTTTAGGATAAGGGGCGTTCGCTGTCCCAAAAAACTGTTGGACTTGTAGTTGTCCGTTCGCTGACACTTGACATTTTTTTATCGGTAATCCGGCGGTTTCATCGGCAAAAACATAGGTGCTTTCATCCGGACTCAGCCATCCTTGGTGATTGTACCCTTGTTGTGGATAGAAGGTCAAATTGTTCACATAAACCGGATTGCTTGGATTGCTAAAATCATAGGTGCGCAGTCCGTCAAATCCGCAATTTAAAATCGCACGATTGTTCTTCACGTAAAGATCATGTACCTCCGGAATATCGTTTGGCCCTTCCCAAAGTAGCGTAGGAAGAATCGGATTGGACAAGGAATAAACACGCAAGGGAATGATGCCAAGTTCATTTCCATTCACAATCGGATTGACCAAGGTCAAATAAAGCAGCGCATTTGCGGAATCGACAAATAGATTGTGTGATTTTCCAAAAAACTGATCTTGTAAGTCCGCAACAAGGTGTACAGAATCGGGCAAGTACGATACATCCATGATTTGAAGACTACTCGGACCTTCATCGCACACAGCGTACAAGTAATTTTGGTAGTGTTTGTACTCGCGTGTAATGGCTTGAGCGGACTGAAAACGTCCAGGAACAAAGTCCACGAAACGCAAACTATCTTGGTCCGTCAGTTCAAAAATATGTGCGCCTTCCGTGGAGCCAATGACAGCATATTCCTTTCCGTTTTGCACAAATGCCCAGCAACTACTGAATCGAACCTGACTAGAGCTCGTCATGATGGTGTCGGAGTACCAATGATCTAACAAACGCACATTTTTTATTTCTTGGGCTGAAAAGCTTCCGATAAGGAAAAGGCAAGAAATAAAAACGAACTGTTTCATGTCCTTCTAGATGTAGCGTTTACAAAATTCCCACATGACAATCCCGGCACAAACACTGACGTTTAAACTGTGCTTGGTTCCAAATTGGGGGATTTCAATGACATAATTAGAAGCATCTATTACCTGCTGATTTACGCCATTTACTTCGTTTCCAAAAACGAGGGCAAACTTTTTATTCGGTAAGGCATGAATGTCCTGCAGCATGGTCGTTTCTTCGGTTTGTTCAACCGTACAAACGGCATAGCCTTGTTGTTTCAATTCGGAGGTTAACTCAAGAATATCCAAACGGTATTCCCAAGCGACCGTTTCCGTTGCGCCGAGGGCTGTTTTGTGGATATCTCGGTGAGGTGGACAAGCACATATTCCACAGAGGTAAATTTTCTCCACATTAAATGCATCAGCAGTACGAAAAAAAGAACCGATGTTATTCAAGGAGCGAATGTCGTCCAAAACAATAACGATCGGGTTTTTCGCTTGTTCTTTATACACTTCGTCCGAAACGCGGTTCAGTTCCCAAAGCTTTAATTTTTTGTTTTTTGATTCAGTGCTCATCTTGAATCAAAGTTAAGAGTAATTGTTAAAATGTTCTTGGAAATAGGTGTAGAAGACCACATAAAAATTCCTAATTTTAAATTCCAATTTTAAATTGCCCAACTTGTCAAAAACGAACACAGAGAAAGTCGTCGCAGAAACGCCTTTGATGAAACAATACAATCAAATTAAAGCCCGACATCCGGAAGCTTTGTTGTTGTTTCGTGTGGGAGATTTTTACGAAACATTTGGGGAAGATGCGATAAAAACTTCGCGCATTTTGGGTATTATTCTGACAAAGCGCGGAAGTGGTTCGGCAACGGAAATTGAATTAGCTGGATTTCCTCACCATTCCCTGGATACGTATTTACCGAAACTTGTCCGAGCTGGACAGCGTGTAGCGATTTGCGACCAGTTGGAAGATCCTAAAATGACAAAAACCATTGTCAAACGAGGCGTGACGGAATTGGTAACTCCTGGCGTTTCCTTTAACGATCAGGTACTTGAACAATCTCGAAATAATTTCCTTTGTGCAATCCATTTTGAAAAAACTGCAATTGGCGTCGCATTTTTAGACGTTTCCACAGGAGAATTCTTAGTAGCACAAGGAAATAAAGAATACATCGACAAGCTCATAAGTGGCTTCGAACCAACAGAAATTATCTACCAAAAAAACAAGCGAACGGATTTCGAACAGCAGTTCGGCGAAAATCATTTTACGTTTCGGGTGGAGGATTGGGTATATACCAGTGAGTACGCGAATGAAATGCTCACGAAACATTTTGGTACAAAATCATTAAAGGGATTTGGGATTGAAGGATTATCCGCAGCCATTGTTGCCGCTGGTGCCGTGTTTCATTATTTGAACGAAAACCAACACCATCGTTTGGGACACATTTCGACGATTTCAAGAATCGAAGAAGAAAAATACGTTTGGCTTGATCGATTTACCGTTCGAAACCTCGAATTGATTTATTCAGCCAATGAAAATGCAGTCACCCTTTCCGATGTCTTAGATCACACCTTAACTCCCATGGGTGGACGTCAAATGAAACGTTGGATTGTCTTGCCATTGAAGGACCAAAAACCCATTGAAGAACGCTTAGATATTGTAGACTATTTGGTGGGGCATCCGGAAATAAGTTACGAAATTGGACAGCGATTAAAAGAAATTGGTGATTTAGAACGTTTGATTTCTAAAGTAGCCGTTGGGAAAGTCAATCCGAAGGAAGTCATGCATTTGCGTCGAACATTGATGCAAATTGATCCCATTAAGGAACTACTGAAGGACGGTGATTTAGTTTCCTTGAAAAAACTGACGGAGCAAATGAACGCGTGTCAGAGTTTGATCGATTTGATCGACAAAACGCTTTGCGACGAGCCAGTAGCACAAGTTGGAAAAGGAATGATCATCCGCTCAGGTTTTCATACAGAGTTAGATGAACTTCGTGAAATTTCTTTCAACGGAAAAGATTACCTCGAACAAATACAGGAGCGTGAATCGAAACGCACAGGAATCCCTAGTTTAAAAATTGCCTTCAACAATGTTTTCGGATATTTCATTGAAGTACGCAATACCCACAAAGACAAAGTTCCCGAGGAATGGATTCGAAAGCAGACACTTGTCAATGCGGAACGATACATCACCGAAGAACTGAAAGAATACGAGGGGAAAATTCTCGGAGCGGAGGAAAAAATCTATGCCATTGAATCCAAATTGTTTCAGGACCTTGTCTTCAGTATGGCAGATTACATTCAGCCTATTCAACACAATGCCTTGCTGATTGCGCGTTTGGATTGTTTGTACTCCTTTGCGCAAACAGCAAATGAAAATAAGTATGTCCGTCCAGAAATCAACGAAAGTTTTGTTTTAGACATCAAAAACGGACGTCATCCGGTAATTGAGCGTAGACTTCCGGTAGGAGAAAGCTACATCGCTAACGACGTCCTACTCGATAACAATGACCAACAAATCATCATGATTACCGGTCCGAACATGAGTGGTAAAAGTGCCATTCTTCGTCAAACAGCGCTCATTGCGTTAATGGCACAAATGGGTTGTTTCGTTCCGGCTGATGCCGCAAAAATCGGATTAATCGACAAAGTTTTCACGCGGGTTGGAGCTTCGGATAATATTTCTTCTGGAGAATCTACCTTCATGGTGGAAATGAATGAAACAGCTAGTATTTTGAATAATATCTCGCCTCGCAGTTTGATTTTATTAGATGAAATTGGAAGAGGAACGAGTACCTATGATGGAATCTCTATTGCATGGTCAATTGCGGAATTCATCCATGAAAACGCGAAAGCAAAATGCAAAACCTTATTTGCTACGCATTACCACGAGTTAAATGAAATGAGTAAAAGTTTTGGACGCATTCGCAATTACAATGTGTCTGTTAAGGAACTTGGAGACCGCGTTCTATTTTTGAGGAAATTAACACCAGGTGGCAGTGCGCACTCCTTTGGAATCCATGTGGCGCGTATGGCAGGAATGCCCCCAATGGTGTTGAAAAGAGCAGAGCAAGTATTGAAAGACCTCGAATTCTCTCATGCACATGTTGGAGCAAGCGGCGGAAAGACAAAAAGCAAGAAGGACAAAGACCCCAACATGCAATTGAGCTTTTTCCAGTTAAACGATCCTGTTTTAGAGCAGATTCATGAAGAATTAATTGGAATTGACATCAACACATTGACACCTGTAGAAGCGTTGATGAAATTAAATGAAATCAAAAAATTAACAGGTGGATAGAATCAAAGATTTCTTGTTGTTGATCTTGTTAGTTGCTAGTCTTTTCGCCTGTTCGATTGATGAAGCCCAGCCCTTAGCGCATAAAAAATTGGTTATTGCCTCTGATTTTCTCTACCCAAAAGACGCTAAATTCTTTGCGGAATTGTCCAAAACAGAAAAAGTTGCGATTGAAATCATTCACATGCGTGCAGATTCCATTCAATACCGATTGAAGAAAGATGGATTCAACACAAACATCGATTTGGTATTTGTGCAGTCACTACTTGGGATAAAAGCTTTAGAGAATCAATCGTTTCAACCTGTACAAAATGGGTTTTCAGACGGTGAATTATCCGAGCTGAAACAGATTCGAAACAATTGGTTTTTAGTTGGCAAGGATCCATTTGTCATAAGTTATTTGAAAGATAGTTTAGATAAACCTTCCTCTTACAGAGAATTAAGTTCCGATTATTTATGGACTAGTCCAGATTTAGCTTCAGTGGAAGTTTTTAAAGCGCATGTTCGTTTTCAGTTTCAAAAAAAACAGGGTAACAATCAAAAGGAATTAAAGGATTGGCTCCGTGGATTGAAAGACCACCGCATCGCTTATCAAGAGGGGACAGACAGTACCGCAAGCACACAATTACTTTTACTGAAGTACAGTGCCTATTCCAAGAATAAACTGCTCACTCAGATGAAAAAACGCAAAGTGATCTTCCCAAAACAGCTTTATTGTGATTACTTCGCAATGGCCGTTGTCCCACAAGCAAAAAATTATGCGATGACCAAATCTTTTTTACTGTTTTGGAATGAAAAGGCAAACAGTTCTAAGTTTCTTAAGTACTTTGGAATGACTTCATTGGGTCGAATTAAAAAAGGAAAAGGTTTCTATATTTCTCCTGAGGAAATTCTTGCCTTACTTTCCAAAAGAAACTAATCCAGGTTTTAAGAAGAATTGATTCTTATCCGTAATTTTGTAATCTAAAATCGGAAAAAATGTATCCACCAGAATTAGTACAACCAATGAAAGACGACCTAACGAGTGTTGGGTTTGAACAAATGACAAATAGTGCAGAAGTAGATCAAGCAATTAACGAAACTAGCGGAACAATGTTAGTCGTTGTTAATTCTGTTTGTGGCTGTGCTGCTGGAAATATGCGTCCTGGAGTAAAGTTGTCCCTTCACCACGATAAATTCCCAAACAAATTAACAACTGTTTTTGCAGGTGTTGATACGGATGCAGTGGCGCAAGCGAGAAAATACTTCTTGCCTTATCCTCCATCTTCACCGTCCATTGCCTTATTCAAGGATGGTAAGTTAGTTCATTTCTTAGAGCGTCATCACATCGAAGGCGGAAGTGCACAAATGATTGCTGCGAATCTTGCTGCAGCGTATGATGAGTTTTGTTAATGAAACGAATTTATCAATTAAATACCTGTGACAATTGTCGCAAACTTTTAAAAGCATTTTCGGGCGCGTCGTCCGACTATGAAATCATTGATATCAAAACACACGGAATCGAAGCAAAAGACTTAGATTTCATGAAGGAATTAGCAGGGTCTTACGAGGCCCTGTTTTCCAAACGAGCGATTAAATACAAGACCTTAGGATTAAAAGATAAACATCTTTCTGAAGCCGAAATGCGTCAATTTATTATGGACGAATACACCTTTCTGAAGCGTCCAGTTCGTATAGATGGAAACAGCATTTTCATCGGAAAACTAGAGGCTTAATCCACACGAAAAAAAGAAGAGGCGATTCCGTCAGCCTGAAGTTTCCCTTTTTCTGTTAACACAAAAGAAACATCAGCTTCAATCATCCATTCAGACTTCACGTAAGAATCCATTAGCGTTAACTCGCTTGAACTCATTCCGCCCATTTCCTGGATGTTCCTCTTTAATATTCCCCATTTGGTGCGAAGTCCGGTGAGGAAATACTCATTCCATTTTTCTGATTCTGATAGATTTTCAACTTCAAACCAATCTTGTTTTTTTCCTACGTCTTGGTAATATTTCGTGTTGTTTGCTACGTTCCACCTGCGCTGTTGACCATTAAAGGAATGAGCACTTGGTCCAACGCCTAAATACGGTGAAAAGTTCCAGTAGGCTGAATTGTGTTTTGCGTATTTCTGATCCTTCGCGAAATTGGAAATTTCATACTGTTCAAATCCCGCAAGAGCGAGTGTACTCACCAGCAATTCGAATTGTTCACTTTGTTGGTCCTCTGTTGGACGAGTCAATTTTCCCTTCGCTACAAAATCATTCAAAGCCGTTTTTGGTTCAATGGTTAAGCAATAAGAAGAGATGTGTTGAACGTTTAAACTCAAGGCTTGATTTAAATGCGAGACCCACTGTTCGTTGGAAAGTTCAGGCAAACCATAAATCAAATCAATGCTGATGTTATCGAAGCCTGTTGCTTGGGCTAAACGAACAGCCTTTTGACCTTGCTCAGTGGAATGAGAACGATTCATCCACGTTAAATCCGTTTCTTGAAAGGACTGTAATCCGATACTCAAGCGGTTGATACCTAACGCTTTCCAATCCGCTAAGTTTTCCGTTGTCGCATCGTCTGGATTCACCTCAAAGGTGATTTCTGGAGAGTCAGCCAGTTCAAAATGTTCACGAATAGTGGACATGATAGCTGCAAGCTCTTCCTTCGTTAAAAGGCTTGGGGTTCCTCCTCCGAAATATACTGTTTCAACAAGCGCATCTTGTAATTCAGACTTTCTGATGGCCAATTCAGAACAAATAGCTGCGATTAATTTTTCTCGATAACTTGAAAAAGTCGTCGAAAAATGAAAATCGCAGTAGGAACATCGTTTCTTGCAGAAAGGAATGTGCACATAGATTCCGGCCATTCCTAATTGAGTTTAGTGTTTAACAAAGGACTTCACTGAACGACTTCCATTTTCAAATTGAACATGCATAAAATACGTTCCATTGGATAAATTTTCCGTGTTCACTTGCATTGCATTTCCTTGAATGAGTTGACGTGAAATCATTTTCCCATAAACATCTAAAAGCACTAATTCCTGAGCTTGACCATCTTGAATAGTCACGTTCAAAACGTTTTTCGCTGGATTTGGGAACACGTTCCATTTCACGGAAGTGATTTCGTCTAATCCCGAGTCGTCCGTGATTTTGACAATATCAGCAGTTTGATCACCAAAATCTGGTGCAGTTAATGTAAACAAGGTCGCACTCGTGTGATCCATGAGCGTCAAGTTACCATCAACATTGTTTCCTCCCCATTGAGAAGCTCCCAATCCATCACCATAATAATCGTAAATGGTAAACGTATAACAGTCAAAAACGGAAATTGGAATATCGTAATTGTACGTTGTATTTCCAGCTAGAGGAGCTGTTGGATCTGTAGGTGCAGGACTATTTCCTGTCCCATAATTTCCAACGAAGCTTTCATTTCCTTCAAACCAAACAACTGTTCCATTGCTTGAAGTTAATTCCATGTACGTTTCATCCGGGTAATCATCCGTTAACAAGGTTACTTTCAGCAAGCCAACTGTTTGATCAATGGCGTTAACCGTTAAGGAAGAATTTGTTGCATCATTCAAGCTGTTTTCATCAATTCCAGCATTTGGACTTGCAACAGACGCACTAAACGTATGATTCCCTGGAGATAAAGTAACACTTGGAAAGCTTATTATTTCGGTCTGCCATTGAGCCAAAGAACCACTCCAGTTGAGCGTTTGATTCGCTCCACCATCAATGGAATAGGTCACAACTGCCGATGTTAGCGTGCTTGTTCCTGAATTGGCTATCGTCACTTTCGGTGTGTAATTTGTTCCACAGAAAGCCGTTAATTCTAATATTGGACTAGACAATCCAGCATCAAGCGCCGCGACTGTAGCATTTGATGGGTCAAAGCCATTAATAAATTCTGCTCCAGAATTATTTGGGTCTAACCAACACTTCAATTGATTCGTTGTGTTACTCCCTGCAGGGTCCCATGACACACTGAATTTACCATATTCATCAGATAGATTGGCTGCTCCACACGCAGATGCTCCACCGTGTAATTGTCCAATAATGCGGTGATTTTGATCATATAATGGCGATCCAGAGGAACCCCCTTCCGTTACACCACTATCCCAAGTTGTTACTCCCCAATGACTATTCGGCGGACAAGAACCAAAGGTTGTCGAAATTAATGCTTGATTTTCGAAGGATATTTTTTTGATGTCACCTGAGGGATGATGAATCCCAACAGCAGAAGTTGGTGTGTTTCCAGAATGGTCCCAACCAGAAAAATACGGAGTATACGACGCAGGAACCGTTCCAACGGTGAGTCCACCAGTGATTTCTACTAAACAAAAGTCAGATGCAGTTGCGCGTGCACGAAGTACTGCTCCAGACAAGGATTGAAAAGTTGGGGACGCTGCTGGATTATTACAATCTGGTGACTGCCAATTAAAGCGGAAAATCCACGAAGCCGGATTGCTGTAACAATGGTCTGCTGTTAATACATAAGGTTTTCCATCGTTTAACGTATTATTGACCAATGATCCAGAGCAGAATCCACTGCTTCCTGAAACAAGCATGACTGCTGCATTGCGTTCCAAGGTCCAAGGTAAACCCTCTGAACAATTCACATTGCGATTACAAGCACCTGAACTGCCAAAGGCTTTCGTTTGGAATTCAGTTGCCGTGCGGTAACCATGCGTCACAATGGAAACTTGAATGTGTCCTTGAGCATTATTCTTTGGCACATAATATTCTACAATTGAACGACTTCCTGGTACTAATTCAGTACCTAATTGACCTTCAAACAAATGATTAGACGTAAAACTTCCCAAAATAAAATTCTTCTCAGGATTAAAAACATACAACTCGTTCCCTTCTGGAATAACAGTATGATCAAATGTTAAATTAACCGTCAAAGCGTTCTCACATTCCACCATCAAATGCCAAATGCGATCACCGTTGGGAAGGTTCGTCCAAGTTCCAGCATTATTAGTATTTAAATTTGTGTAGTTGTTCCAGCCAAAACGCCAAGGTGCCGTTCCTGTACCATCGACCAAGGCATCTTCTGCTTTCAACGACTCAATGTTTGGTTCAGCGAAAGAAACTTTATTGATTTCTTTCAGGTTCATGCTTGCTTTGTACGTTTTTTTCCATCCATCGCCTTGTTGAGCGAAACTTTGAAACGTGAAAATTGCCAAAAGTAAGGTAAGGGTCTTTTTCATGGTTGCTTATTTATTTGTTATACGTTTAATGCCACATCCTTTAGGTGGGGTGGTGTTTGTTTTGATTTTTTTGTGATTTGCTAATTCTTGCAATGCCATTTTTAGATAAGAAATATCTTCTTTGCGTTCTTTGTCCCAAATATTGTCGATTGAACCCATGTACACCAATTCCATTTCGGAATTTAGCAAAAAGACATGTGGCGTTGTTTTTGCACCAAAAATATTTGCCATCGTAGAATTTACATCCACTACATAAGACATTTTGTACTGTTGCAATTCTGAATGTTTCAACATTTCTTCATATGAGTCTGCTCCTTGACGTTTTCCTTCGTTAGAATTCACGAGAATCATTCCGATTTTTAGGCTATCGGCCAAATCGTAAAGTGTGTTATATTGACGTTCCCAACCTGGAAAATCTTCTGTTCCAACCACAAAAGGACACGTGTTACAGGAAAAAATCACCAGTAAACCATTTTCTTTTTTCGAATCGTTTAGTGAGGTAGTTTCCCCTTTTGTGCTTTGCAATTGATCGTCCAACATCAATGCTTTATCCCCGATTTTCATCTGAGCATTCAAGCAAGCGGCGCAAACCAAGAATAAAAGTAAGAAGTGTAATTTTTTCATAAGAGTTGAAATAGTGAGAGGAAAGTTACGATTTTTCTTTAAGATACAAATGATTAACAGATAAAAACCAACGAGACATGTTGTATATTTGTAGGTAGGTATGGAGATGAAAAAGAAACCATTTGTTGTCGGTATTTGTGGCGGAAGTGGCGCTGGTAAAACAACGCTATTAAGAAGATTATCTGAATCTTTTGGTGGAATTACTCCATCCGTGTTTTCGATGGACAATTACTACCATCCCATTGAAAAGCAAGCTTTAGATCAGAATGGCAAAGTTAATTTTGATTTGCCAGGGGCTTTGGACCAAGATAAATTGGAGGCCGATTTACACCAACTAGTTTCCGGAAATCCAATCGAGGTGAAGGAATATTTCTTCAATGCTCCTCCAAATAAAAATGTGCTGTTAACCATTCAGCCAAGTGAGGTCATCATCGTTGAAGGACTATTTTTATTCCATTATCAAAAAGTATTTGACACGCTTGACTTCAGTATTTTCGTAGATGTTGATCACGAAACACAACTAGATCGACGCATCTACCGTGATCAAGAGACACGTGGGTACAAACGTTCAGAAATCATCTATCAATGGGATCACCATGTTCTTCCGTGTTATCAAAATTACATTGAGCCATACAAAGAACAAGCGCACTTTATTTTCAGGAATGATCACCGCGCAGAAGAAGACTTTGGACACTTATTTATTTCCCTCTCCAAATTGACTAAAATGGAGTTGCAAACATGAAAAAATGGGTGCACATAGCCCTGAATTTCAAGTATTTCATACTTGCGATAAGCGCATTTAGTTGGCTTGTGTATGAGCAGGCAGCACTTGAGAAAGAAGGACAAATTCCCGCAAAAAAAATTCAAGAACTTTTTCTTCAACAAGAACAAAAGATCAAGCGCACCGCATCGAGTGCATTACACTATTTCAGACGACATGGGTCCATTCCCATGAATGAAACGTGTCAAATTCACATTTACAAAGAGGACCGTTTAATCAAGTGGAACACAAATAAAGTTCCTGTTTCCAATTTTTCCAGTATTCAATTTCCAAGTCGTGGACTCATTCAACTCCAAAACGGATGGTACTATGGTGATGTATTTAAAGAAGATGGGTATTTATGTTGCGCATCGTTTTGTATTGTTCAAGAATACTCCTATTCCAATGAGTTCATTGCTTCTCATCCAAATCCATTATTTGGGAAGACAAAATTTGCTATTTCTTTAGATGCAACGCGTGGTATTCCTATTTATAATTCCGCCAAACAGTATTGCTTTTCCGTTATCGGGGGCGAAAATTCTTCTGAACCAACACCTTGGTATGTATTGCCGATATTTTTAATTGGATTAATCAGTCTTATTTATGGCCTGTATAAACAAGTTGAGTCAAATAGGGTTGGAAGATGGTTATTAGTCCTCGGAATCTTAATTTCTCGGATTATTTTGTTTGAGTTACCACTAAACCGTGCTTTTGAACAAGCCTCCTTTCACTCTGCTGAACTTTTTGCCTACAATGAGTGGTTTCCTAGTTTCTTGGACTTTTGCATCAATAGCATCTTTATTGCTTTTGGATTTTTAACCATTTTCAAATCCTTCAAAGAAACAAAAAGCTCCCGTTTGATTTGGATTCAATATGTGTCCATCTATGGTGTTTGGATGTCCATCGTTTACCTCATCAAAATGGTCGTATTACACTCGAGCATTCCCGTTAATTTCAACCAGTTTTTCGATTTAAACACAGATTCCTTTGTTTTCTTTGGGATAATCGGTTTAAACTTTCTTTGCTTTCAGAAAATTCTTTTTGGAATTGTTGAAGGGCTTTATGAGCAAAAGTTGAAGGGAATCCTTGTTATTACTGGATCTGTTGTCCTCATTTTTATTTTGTGGATGATCATAGGGCCTGCTGATTTTTCCTATTTCACTTTGATTCTACCTTTCTTGGTCATCTTCGTAAATCAGCTCTTTTTTCGACGAAGGGAATCCATGCAACAATTCTCCTTTCAGTTGGTATTGTTGTGCCTTTTTTCATTCGTGTTTGTGCATGAATTAATCCAAAAAAACGAACAGAAAGACATCGAAAATCGAGCAATTTATGCCAAAAAAATTGCAACAGAAAGGGATGTGAATTTAGAGATTGAATATGCCGAACTACAAGCAAAACTAACTTCAGATCGCATCTTCCATCAATTTTCTACAGACATGCCAATGTCCATTGAACTCGGGACCCTCAGCGCCATTCTGGAAAAAAGATACTTTCATGGAATCTGGGACGGGTACGACTTATCTCTTGATGTATTTACTGATAAAGGTGAATCCTTTTTTTCTAAGGATTCGACGTCATTCGTGCAACTCAATGAGTTGATCCACCAGCACGGAAGCTCTTCGGACATTGATCCTTCCATCTATTTTATGCCGCATGAAGAGGAGGGCCTATCCTACGTGATTTTGCAGAAAATCAGACTTGGAGAAAAATTCATATTTTTAAGTGCTCGACTAAAGTCCAAACGAATACCAGAAGAAATTGGCTTTCCTAGGTTGCTTATTTCTGACGAAGCCAATGTGATTCGTGATTTGGAAGAATACTCCATTGCGAAATACGCTGAAGGACACTTGATTCATCAATCTGGTTCATTCAATTATCCGGTTTCCATCTTTTCTTTTCTACCGACGAATAAAATTGAAGGCTCTTTCAAACAGGAAGGATTCCATCATTACTTCTATCGAAAGTCAAATCAAAATGCCATCGTGATTTCCATCATGTCTAAAAGTTGGTTTGACTATATTACCTCTTTCGCCTATATTTTCTGTTTTTGGGGATTTTTGATGGTCGTCATTTACCTGATCAATGGAAGAGCTGTCATCAGTGGAATAGATCTATCATTTGCGTTTAAAATCCAAATTGCATTTATCCTTGTATTGGTTCTTTCCTTGTTATTATACGGGGTCGGAAGTGGGATTTTTGTTGGAAAACAATACGAAGATTTTACACGATCGAACATTCAAGACAAGTTGAGTTCTATCCAAGAAGAGTTGCGTTCTAAAGTGGCGAAAAACACCTCGTTGACTGTCCTGAAGGATCGAACACATTTGCAAAACACCCTGCGGAAAATATCTTCCATTTTCCATACCGACTTAAACATCTACGACAAAAATGGATTGTTAGTGGCTAGTTCTCGTCCCAAAATCTTCGATTTAGGATTAATCAGTGAGCAAATGAATCCGCTCGCACTCGCAGAGCTTCAGTTAAAAAACAAGAGTTCCTTCTCGCATTCCGAAGAGATTGGCAAACTTTCTTTCATTTCCTCATACCTTCCTATTTATAATGAAAACAGGAAAGAAATCGGCTATGTGAACTTACAGCATTTTGGACAGCAGCAAGAATATGAAAATCAAATCGAAACCTTTGTAACTTCCATCATTAATGTGTTCATTCTCTTACTCGCACTTTCCGTCATCATCGGACTCATGGTTTCAAATTGGTTAATCGAACCCTTAAACATTTTGAAAAAACACATGTCCAATATCCAATTTGGGAAAGAAAACCAGCACATCAACTACCAACAAAAAGATGAAATTGGTGCGATTGTTCAAGCCTACAACGACAAATTAGACGAACTCAAAATTACTGCACAAAAATTAGCTTCAACGGAGCGTGAATCCGCATGGCGTGAAATGGCACAGCAAATTGCACATGAAATCAAGAATCCGTTAACTCCGATGAAGTTAAGTATTCAGCATCTGTTGAGAAGTTACGATCCAACGAATGAAGAAGGTGAAAAACAATTAAACCGCGTCCTTCATTCGATCATTGAACAGATTGATGGTTTAGCTCGAATCGCTAACGAATTCTCGGATTTCGCTAAAATGCCCGAACCTATTTTCCAACGAGAAAACATGGTCGAAATGATCGAAAAGGTCGTGCATTTATATGAAAATGAAGGACAAATTGCCTTTCAGTTTGACAAACCCTCTCAAGCTATTTTCGCGAATGTTGACCGTAATTTGTGGACACAGGTGATGGTTAATTTGCTGCAAAATGCACAACAGGCATTAAGTGGAATCGATCAGGGCAAAATACGTGTCACCATTTCCGTTGTCGATCATCAGTGTTTGGTGGAAGTCATCGATAATGGTTGTGGTATTTCAAGCGAAGAGGCTGACCGTATTTTCACACCGCATTTCACTACGAAGTCATCGGGAAGCGGCATCGGACTTTCCTTGGTGAAACAAATCGTAGAAAAACACGGGGGAACGATTTCTTTTGAATCGAAAGAAAATGAAGGGACAACATTCCGTCTAGCCTTGCCAAGCGTTGACTAATCCAAGTTGAAAACTATCGGTATTTTTACGCGTGCCTTTAACACGTTTCCACTATTATTTTTGCCTGGAATCCAATTTGGCATACGTTTAATCAAACGAAGCACTTCCTTTTCACAAGACAAATTTCCTTTGATGCCACGAAGAATGCTTACTTGTTGAATGCTTCCATCCTCAAAAACAACAAAGCTCACAAATACTTTTCCTTCAATTCCCAGCTCTATTGCATCTTGCGGATAAATCAAATTCGATTGAAGGTAGTTCTTTAACGCTTGCTCACCTCCTGGAAATTCTGGCAAGTACGCGGGAAAATCATAAATAGTATCCGCTTTTATCACAACTGGATCAACTGTTGGACAAACGACTGGTGGTTCTCCCGGATCATACGGAAGCGGGTCGGGTTCAGGTCCGGGTGGTTCCGGGTCAAATGGAGCGATAAATGTAATTTTTCCTGGTATGATTCGTCGCGTTTGATTCTCCGTCTTTGGTGACATGTGGACTTTAGGTGTCGGCTGAATCACCGCTTTCGGTTGAATCTTCTTCGGTGAGGATTTCTTTTCATCATGTTCACAGGACATGAATAAAAACAAAATGAATACGGGTAAAAGTCCTTTTAAAACACTCATTGATCTTTTTAATTTTCGACAAAACAAATATCACACCAAATTCCCAATTTAAAAAACAAACTATCCGTACTTTTGTTATGCTTACTTACACACCTAGTTCATGAATCCAACTTATTGCATTGATCCATTTAACCGAAAACGACTTCCAACAATGGAGGTGCGTATCGGTCAATTAACGTTAGGTGGAGACAATCCCATTCGACTACAATCGATGACCACAACAGACACGATGGATACGAATGGGTCTGTCGCGCAAAGTATCCGTATGATTGATGCTGGATGTGAATTGGTTCGTTTAACCGCGCCGAGTAAGAACGAAGCAGAAAATTTGGGTGTCATTCACACAAAACTAGCTAAAATTGGTTACCATGTTCCTTTAGTTGCCGATATCCACTTTACACCGAATGCAGCAGAAATTGCGGCAAAATTGATAGAAAAAGTTCGGGTAAATCCTGGAAACTATGCCGATAAAAAGAAGTTTGAAGAAATAGACTATACCGACGAAAGTTATCAGGCAGAGTTGATTCGCATTGAAACGAAATTCACACCATTGGTGAACCTTTGCAAAGAATACGGAACGGCGATGCGCATTGGAACGAATCATGGTTCCTTATCTGATCGTATTTTAAGTCGTTATGGTGATACCCCCGAAGGAATGGTGGAATCTGCGATGGAATTCATCCAAATTTGCGAGAAAAACGATTACCATGAACTGGTAATTTCCATGAAAGCGAGTAACACTCTGGTGATGGTGCAAGCGTACCGTTTATTGGTTCACCGCATGTTGCAGAATGGACGTTGTTATCCTTTGCATTTGGGTGTTACAGAAGCGGGTGATGGCGAAGACGGACGCATTAAATCTGCTGTGGGAATTGGGGCTTTACTGGAAGATGGGATTGGAGACACCATCCGTGTTTCCTT